>Ga0082335_1000079_pt1 | contig 272396 bp, 248 predicted proteins | sample Subgrocontami58m_FD_72375 | JGI IMG/M metagenome (GOLD analysis project Ga0082335, IMG submission 72375) | Subsurface groundwater microbial communities from S. Glens Falls, New York, USA - GMW37 contaminated, 5.8 m (SPADES assembly) (version 2) ... | reverse complement strand
CGGGATTTCGCCCGCGAACCGCCCCTCGGCGAGCCAGCCCGCGCCGACCGGGCCGTCTGGGCGGCGGACGTAGCCGAGCCCGATCGACCGGCCGATCGTGTGGCCGAACATCGCCGAGGTGATCCGCCCGACGAGGGCACCGTCGCGCCAGACCGGTTCGTTGTGATACAGGAGTGGATCCGGGTCGTCCAGCGTGAACACGGCGAGACGCCGGGTGAGCCCCGCCTCGCGCTGGCGGAGGAGCGCTTCGCGCCCGATGAACCCGCCCGGCTTGTCCCAGGCGACCGCGAACCCGAGACCCGCCTCGAGGACCGTGTCTTCCTCACCGATGTCGTGGCCCCAGTGGCGGTACGCCTTCTCGATCCGGAGCGAGTTGAGCGCGTGGTAGCCGGCGTGGCGGAGTCCGAACGCGTCGCCCGCCGCGACGATCTCGTCGTAGACGTGGGTCGCGAACTCGCTCGGGATGTACAGCTCCCAGCCGAGCTCGCCGACGTACGTCACGCGCGACGCGCGGACGAATGCGAAACCCAGGTCGATCTCGCGCGCCGTCCCGAAGGGAAACGCCGCATTTGAGAGGTCCGCGTCGGTGAGCGAGGCGAGGAGCTCCCGCGAGCGCGGGCCCATGACGCTGATGACGGCCTCGGCCGAGGTCACATCCGTGACCGTGACGTGGGCGTCCCGCGGGATCTCGCGCCGGAGCCAGTCGAGGTCGCGGATCGTCGACGTGCCGGTCGTCACGACCATGAACCGGTCGTCGCCAAGGCGAGTGACGGTCACGTCCGACTCGATCGTCCCGCGCTCGTTCAGCCATTGGGTGTAGACGATGCGGCCCGGCTCGACGGCGACGTCGGCGGCGCAGATCCGCCCGAGCGCGCGCTCGGCGTCGCGGCCCTGCACGAGGATCTTGCCGAACGAGGTCTGGTCGAAGAGCCCGACGCCTTCCCGCACGGCCCGGTGCTCTTCAGCCGAGTACGGGAACCAGTTCTGGCGTCCGTAGCTGTACTCGTAGCGCGGCTCGACGCCCGCCGGCGCGTACCAGTTCGCCCGCTCCCAGCCCGCGACCTCGCCGAAGCACGCGTTTCGGGCGGCCAGCCGGTCGTGGAGCGGCGAGCGGCGGACGCCGCGCGACGTCTCGAACTGGCGGAACGGCCAGTGCAGGTCGTAGAGGAGACCGAGCGTCTCGGTCGTCCGCTGGTAGAGGTATCGGCGGTTGCGCTGGAACGGCATGAAGCGCCGGATGTCGACCTCCCACAGGTCCATCGGGGCGTGGCCGTCGACGAGCCAGTCCGCGACGGCCCGACCGGCCCCGCCGCCGGATGCGAATCCGACCGAGTTGAACCCCGCGGCGACGAAGTAGCCGCCGACGCCGGGCGCCTCGCCGAGGACGTAGCGGTCGTCCGGGGTGAAGCTCTCCGGGCCGTTGAAGTGGAGCTGGTAGCCGATCTCGCCGAGGATCGGGACCCGGCGTGCGATCCGCTCGAGGTAGGGGGTGATGTGATCCCAATCCTCGGGCAGGGTCGTGAACTCGGCGTCCTCGGGGATCCCGTGGGTCGCCCACGGCTTCGCGCCGGGCTCGAAGAAGCCGACCATGAGCTTGCCGGTGTCGACGCGGAGATAGGCCGTGTCGTCGGGGCAGCGCAGCACCGGGAGGTCCGCGTCGAGGCCCGGGACCGGCTCCGTGATCAGGTAGAAATGCTCGGCGGCGTGGAGCGGGATGGCGACGTCGCTCCGTTCGCCGAGCTCGCGGGCCCACATGCCGGTGCAGTTGACGACGTACTCGGCGGCGATGTCGCCCCGCTCGGTCGAGACCCCGCTGACGCGACCGTCCCGCTGGAGGATCCCGGTCACCTTCGTGTGCTCGAAGATCCGCGCGCCGCCCATCCGGGCGCCCTTCGCGAGCGCCTGGGTGACGTCGGTCGGATTGGCGATGCCGTCGCCCGGGAGGTGCGCAGCCCCGATGACCTCGCCGGGGTCCATGAGCGGCCACATCTCGGCGGCCCGGTCCGCGCCCATCAGCTCGACGTCGAACCCGCACACCCGGGCCATGGAGGCGCTGCGCCGGATCTCAGCCCAGCGCCCCTCTGTGGTCGCCACGAGGATCGAGCCGGTCTGGCGGAAGCCCGTGCCGAGCCCGGTCCGGCGCTCGAGCTCGGCGAAGAGCTCGGCGGCGTACTTGGCGAGCATGCTCATGTTGTAGGTAGCGCGAAGCTGGCCGACGAGCCCCGCGGCGTGCCACGTGGTCCCGGAGGTGAGCCGCTTGCGCTCGAGGAGGACGACGTCGCGCCAGCCGCGCTCCGTCAGGTGGTAGGCCACGCTCGTACCGACGATGCCGCCGCCGACGACGACGACGACGACACGCGCCTGGGTCGGGAAGGGTTCATCCATGGTTCCGGCCACCCTGGGCTGCGGAGGCTCACTCGACATCTTCGGTGCGTCCTCCATGCCAGGAAGCATCCCATTTCCTGTGCCGACCCCCGGTAATCGTGGCTTGTGACCGCCACCGGAGCACTGTACGGGTCGCCGGCCGCGGACGGCATCCGCGAGATCCGGGGTCCAGCCGATTCTCCGGTTGCGGTACGGGCGTCGTGCGGGGCCGGGGCGAAGTCATCCGCCCGCCTGGGTGCTCGGGCGGGCTCGACCCCGTCCCGAACCCGGTTAGCGCTCCCCGGGAGAGCATTGGCCAGGAAACCAGGCCGACCCGTGCCCGGCACAGCCGTCGGGATGTTCACAACCGTGGACAACTCGCTGTACACCGGCGAAGCGGAGGCACAGACTTGCTCGAGCACCGACTGGATCCGGGCATGGGTCCCTTCCGGGCCGTCTACCGAGGGCCGTTCGAAAGAGAGGAGTCGCCGAAGGCATGACCGAGCGGCAGCGGGCGGCGGCGATCAACGCGGACTCCGGCGAACAGCACGACGTCCGACTCGACTACGCCGCAGCCGCGCCCGACGCCATCAAGGCCATGCTCGGACTCGAGAGGGTCGTGGAGTCGAGCACACTCGAGCCTCTCCTGCTTGAGCTCGTCAAGCTTCGCGCTTCCCAGATCAATGGCTGCGCCTACTGCGTGGACATGCACACCAAGGAGGCCCGGGCCATCGGCGAGCACGAGCGGCGGCTGTATCTGGTCGCCGTCTGGCGCGAGGCGCCGTTCTTCACGCCGCGAGAGCGGGCAGCGCTGGCCTGGACCGAGGCACTCACCCTGCTGCCCGAGACCGGCGCACCCGACGACGTCTACGAAGCGATGGTTCGCGAGTTCGATCCGCCCGAGCAGGTCGCGCTGACCCTGGCCATCGTGGCCATCAACGGCTGGAACCGCTTCTCTGTCGGCTTCCGGACGCCGGCCGGCTCGTACGTCTCCGGCCGACATCCCGAGCTCGGGGCAGTCCGATGACCGCCTCGCCCAGCAACGTCCGACTGCAGCGGGGCTAGGACGAACCGACGTCGGGCGACGGATACCACGTCCTGGTGCACCGCGCCTGAGCCGCCACGATCGTTCCATCGTGTCGGGCAGATCTACTCCGGATCGAGGCTTGGCGCCGGACCTGGCGCGCCGGCGGCCTCTACGCCTCGTGGAAGATCAGGTCGTGTTCCCGGACGTGATCGTCGACCTCGAGGGCAACGTCGTCCCCGGGACCTGCCCGGTCGACCTTCGCGTGCTCGACCTCCATCGACGCGACGTTCTGGACGAGGTCGGTGGTGTGACCGCGAATGTGGATCTTGTCGCCCAGGGCGAGCGGCGCGCTCAAGAGGACTGCGGCAACCGAGCGATGGCTGAAGTAGTGGGTCACCTGGCCGATCGCCTCGGCCGGATCATGTCCGACAGACATCCGACACCTCCGTGCGGTTCCACCGTACACCGATCGACGTCATTCGAACAGCCACTCGGCGCCGAACTTGACTGCGGGTTCGGTCCATTCGCGGAGGTAGGCGCGCCAACCCCGAGGCAGCAGAACGCCCGAAGGAACCGCCGGTTCTCCAACCGACTCCGCTGATGTTGCCATCGGCCTCGGTCGCCTGTGAGCCTCCTGATGCCCCTCCGGGCACGACAACCATACACCCAGGTGGATGCTCCCGAGACGGCACCGCCTTCGTCTCCCGTCGCGAGACGGCCTGACGATCGCCTCGCCCAAGTCCGAACGCAGGGCCCCCGGCGGACGCCGATTTCCGCCGACCGGACCATCGTCAGGTAGCGCGGTCCGTGCTCAGGTGCGAGACTTCCGCCGACCGGACCATCGTCAGGTAGCGCGGTCCGTGCTCAGGTGCGAGACTTCCGGCCGAGACATGGGAGGGGCACCACCCCATGAAGAACCGGAACGCATCCGTAGGCCGAACGGAAAACGGAACGGCCGGCGCCCGAAGCACCCGAGGCGGGGCACGGTCCGAGGGCCGCTCACCGTTCCCGCCGATCTCCGACTACGCGTTCCTGTCCGATGGCGAAGTCACGGCCCTGGTCGCGCCCGGCGGCAATGTCGAGTGGATGTCCGTGCCCCGCATGGATTCGCCGAGCATCTTCGGGGCGATGCTGGACCGCGACGCCGGTGTCTTCCGCTTTGGGCCGGCCGACGTGCGGGTGCCCGCGGCCCGGCGTTACCTGCCCGGGACGATGATCAACGAGACGAGCTGGAGCACGCCGACCGGCTGGGTCATCGTGCGCGACGTGCTCCTGATGGGCCCCTGGCACCACGACCGGGACCGCTCCGAGACTCACCGTCGACCACCGACGGACTACGACGCGGAGCACGTCCTGCTGCGAACCGTGCGCTGCGTGACCGGTGAGGTCCAGCTCGCCTCGACTGCGAGCCGGTGCTGGACTACGGGCGGCTCCACGGGGCGTGGGAGTATATCGGCGAGGGGTATCGCCAGGGGCTCTACATCGCACAGGGCAGCGACATCCGCCTCACCCTGACGTCGGACCTCAACCTGGGATTCGAGGGCCCGCGCGCCATCGGCCACACCCTCATCAAGGAGGGCGAGGTCCGCTTCTGCGCTCTGTCATGGGGCCCGGGCCCCCGCCTACGGACGCCGAGGACGCCAAGCGCCGCCTCGTCTGGACGGCCCACCACTGGCAGCACTGGTTGGCGCGTGCGCACCTCCCCGACCATCGCTGGCGGCCGTACCTTGAGCGGTCGGCGCTGACCCTGGAGGGCCTGACCTACGCACCGACCGGCGCGGTAGTGGCTGCGGCGACGACATCGCTCCCGGAGGACCCGGGGGGCGAACGCAACTGGGACTACCGCTACTCATGGATCCGCGACTCCACGTACGCCCTCTGGGCACTGGATACGCTCGGCCTGGACTGGGAGGCGACGCTACAAGGTGGAGGAGACCGACGACGGGCTGTCCGGTGACGAGGGTGCGTTTGTCATCTGCTCATTCTGGCTGGTGTCGGCGCTGGTGGAGATCGGCGAGACGACGCGGGCCCGGCGACTCTGCGAGAACCTCCTGGCCCACGCCAGCCCACTCGACCTCTACGGCGAAGAGATCGACCCGGAGACCGGACGCCACCTCGGAAACTTCCCGCAGGCGTTCACCCACCTGGCACTCATCAATGCGGTCATGCGGGTGATCGACACCGAGGGCTGACGTCGCGCCGCTACCCCGGCGAAGACCATCCCCGCGTGGCCGCCCGGGGCACCGACGTCAGACGGCCAGGAAGCGCTTCAGGAAGCTCCGTGTCCGCTCGTCGCGCGGATTTGCGATCACCTGCTCGGACGGCCCGATCTCGACGAACTCGCCCTCTTCCATGAAGTAGACCCGGTCCGCCGCCTCCTTCGCGAACGACATCTCGTGGGTGACGACGATCATGGTGCGGCCCTCGTGGGCGAGGCTCTCCATGACCTTGAGCACCTCGCCGACGAGCGACGGATCCAGGGCGCTCGTGGGCTCGTCGAAGAGCATGATCTTCGGCTGCATGGTCAGGGCGCGCGCGATCGCGACCCGCTGCCGCTGGCCGCCCGAGAGGCGCGACGGGTACTCGTCCCGCTTGTCGATCAAACCGACTTTCTCGAGGTAGGACTCGGCAAGCTCGGTGGCCTCCGCCTTGTGCATCTTCTTGACGTGGAGGGGAGCCTCCAGGAGGTTGCCGATCACGGAGAGATGGGGGAAGAGGTTGAACTCCTGGAACACCATTCCGGCCTGCAGCCGGAGCAGGCGGATCTGCTCCCGGACCTTCTTCGAGCGCGGGCGCAGAGGGTCGCCGGCGACCCGGATCCCGTCGATGTCGACGACCCCGGCGCTCGGCTCCTCCAGGAAGTTGACGCAGCGCAGGAAGGTGCTCTTGCCCGACCCGGAGCGACCGAGGATCGTGATCGTCTCGCCCGGGAAGACGGTCATGGAGCAGCCCTTGAGCACGTGGTTCGTGCCGAACCACTTCTCGATCGCCGTCGCCTTGAGGATAGGCTCGGCGCCGGGCTTCACGAGAGCCCCGGGAACCTCGGCCGGATGGACCACGTGGGCGGGGATGCCGGCGCCGCCGGTCGCCGTCGCGGCGCTCATCGAGGGCCACCCTGCGAGCGGTCAGCGGTCGCCATGCGGCGCTCGATGCGACTCTGGAAGTAGGAGAAGACGAGCGTCATCACCCAGTACACGAGCGCGGCAATGATGAGGGTCTGCATCGACTGGTACGTGGGCCGCCCGGCGACCTGGGCCTTCCAGAGGAGCTCCTGGACGCCGATCACCGAGACGAGCGACGAATCCTTGAGCATGGCGATGAAGTCGTTGCCGATCGCCGGGGTGACGATCCGGAAGGCCTGCGGGGCGATGATTCTGACGAACGCCGTCCGACCGGTCATCCCCAGCGACTCCGCCGCCTCGGTCTGGCCGTGCGGGACGGCCTGGATGCCGGCGCGGAAGATCTCTGTCATGTAGGCGCCGTAGTTGAAGCCGAGGGCGATGACCCCGCAGACGAACGCATCCAGCACGAGGCCCGCCTGCGGCAGCGCCAGGTAGATGAAGAGGATCTGCAGGAGGAGAGGCGTCCCCCGGACGAGCGAGACGTAGAAGCTCGCGATGCTGTTCGCCGCCGGGTTGCGCGAGAGGCGGCCGAGGGCCCCGAGGCCGGCCAGGACGATCGCCAGGGCGATGGCGATCGCGGAGACGAGGATCGTGACGCCGGCGCCGCCGATGATGAATGGGATGACCGACGTCAAGAAACGGGCGTCGAGCTTGATCGTGAACAGGACGAACGCGACCAGCCCGGCGAGGATCACGAGCCACACGGCAACGAACTGGGACCGCCAGAACGCGGCTCGGCGGCGCTCGGTCTCGAGGATCTTCGCGCCGAGGTCCGGTTGTGCCTGCCCCAGCTTGCTCATGGGTCGGTTCTCATCGTTCCGCCGATCCTCCGGGGGTCGTCCGTGGGCGTGCAGGTGGCTGACAGGATAGGACGAAGCCCCGCCACCCGGTGGTGGCGGGGCTTCGCTTTCAGGTCTCTACGGCTGCTGCGTGACGTCCTTGCCGAGCCACTGCATGGAGATGGCCGTCAGGGTGCCGTCCGCATGCATGTCGGCGGTGATCTTGTTGAGGACCGCGAGCATCTCGGCCGTGGGCGGCCCGCTCTTGTCGAGCGCGGCCGCCACGGAGATCGTGAAGGTCGGCGGTCCGTCCAGGATCCGGATCTTCGCGCCCTCCCTCACTGCGTTGGCGAGGCTGTTGTCGTTCGCCGCGAGCGCGTCGAACGTCCGGCCAGCCATGATCGCCTGGACGCACTCGTTGTCCGTCGGCAGCGAGGTGACCTGCACGCCGGCGGGCACTGGCAGCATGTTCGGGTCCACGATCTCGAGCGTGCCATTGAGCCACTGCTCATAGGTCGTGGCGGCGCCGACGCAGAACGTCTTCCCGGCCAGCTCGCTCAGCGCCTGCACGGGGGAGTCCGTGGGCACGGCGATCGAGCCGTAGTCGAAGAAGTACGGGTCGACGAAGTCGACGACCTTCGCTCGCGTCTTGGTGACGCTCATCGAGCCGACGGACATCTCCCAGCGGCCGCCCCAGCTGCCGGCCGTGAGGAGGTCCCAGCTCGGGGTCTCCCACTTGAGTTCGATGTCCTGGCCGACCTCCTTGCTGAGGCGCTTGACCATCTCCACGGCAACGGCGTTGTCGAAGCCCTCGTACTCGCCGGTCGCGGTGTTGAGGAACGAGAACGGCGCGTAGTTCGGGTCCGTCGAGATCCGGATCGTGCCCGCGGCAAGCACCTTCCCGAGCAGTGAGTCCGGGTTGACGGTCGGGGCGGGTGCGGCGGTCGCGGGTGCCTGGCTGCCCGGTGCCGCGGTCGGGGCGGCGGTCGGGGCCGGGGTTGGGCTGGCGGCCGAGCCGCAGGCCGTCACCAGGAGCACGGCAATCGACGCGAGGGCCGCAACCCGCAGGCTCTTTCTCATTTCTCCTCCTCCGGTTTCGATGGCCGATCGGGAGGCCGAGCGTCGGGACGGGCGCGAGGTTGACCCGGATCGTTGAGCATGTACCCACACCCACGCGAACGTGCGTACTATCGCACAGCAATATCGCACATTCGCGTAGCCTTCCTCGACGGGCTCTGATTATGCCGACCTCATCAGGCCGGTTCGCTCACGCAGCGGCCGGTTCGAGACCCGGCATCGGCATAATCTGGGGGTCGGCATAGTGCGTCCAGCAGCGCTGCAGCTCCGTCTCGGGGAACGCCTCGGCGACCGCGGCGGCGATCCCGTCGGCGCCGTCGGCGGTGACCTGGCGGATGGCATCGGGATCGAGACCGCGGGCCACGAGCGAGCCCAGGAAGCGGCCCCACCCGGCGCTCGATTCGGAGGCCGCCTGGCGATAGTCGAGCAACTCTCGCCGGCCGTCGGCGCTGATCCCGTAGGCGGGCAGGACGACCCGCCGCTGGGCACGCGCAGTGGTGCGCACCGATACCCACAGGCCGTCGACGAGGAGGTAGCGGGCGGGGAAGGTGATCGGTCGGCGGTGGAAGGCGGCCCCCTGGGCGTCGAGCCGACGGGTGAGCCGGCTGACCGCGGCCGCCGACAGGGTCACCCCGGTGAGCGTCTCGGCGAGGGCCGCGGTCTCGCGCGTCGACCGGCCGCGCAGGAAGGCCTGGCGCAGGACGTCGTCGACGGTCGTCGTCCGGCGGGCGGCGCTGACCAGGAACGACGTCCGATAGGGCGCCAGCCGGCGGCGCGGGATGCGCAGGTCGGTGATCGCGCCGAGCTCGGTCACGAGCGTTCGGTGATAGCCGCCGTTGCGCGTGTCCAGGCGAGCGTGGGTCCGCTCGTATCGGCCGGCCACCAGTTCGGCCGCCGGCTCGTCCTCCATCGTCGTCTCGAGGATCGTCTTGACTGCCTCCAGGGGTTCCGGCCGCAGGTCACCCCACAGGCCGTCCTCGTCGCGGACCTCCCGCCAGCGCTGGAACTCGGTTCGAGCGGTCAGGGCCGGACAGTTGTCATCGGGCGTACTCCTTTGGTGCTGGAACCACCTGAAGTTGTACGCCCCCTCGATTCGAAAGCCCACAAGACACGCTACGTCACTTGGGTCGCGGCGCTGCTTGACGGCGAGACCGCAGGCCGCTGATATTGGATGGGTGCCGGCGCGACGGCCCTCGCGATCCCGGTCCCGCTGCCCGCGATCGGCCAGCCGTGAGGTCGCCACGATGACGAGGTCCACCCCCGATGACCAGCCCAGCCGCCAGGCCCTCCACGACGCTCTACTTTGGGCCGTGGTACCGGCGCTCGCCGTTTTTCGAGAAGACCCTGGCGGCTGGCTGCAGCGCGCACGGCATCTACAACCACATGTACCTGCCGGACTACTACGGCGACCCGGTCGAGGAGTACTGGGCACTGCTTCACGACGTGACGGTCTGGGACGTCTCGGTCGAGCGGATCGTCGAGATCACCGGGCCCGACGCCTCGGCGTTCACGAACATGCTCACCTGTCGCGACCTCACGAAGTGCGCGGTCGGCCAGGGCAAGTACGTGCTCATCACGGCCGAAGACGGCGGGATCGTCAACGACCCGGTCCTGCTCCGCGTCGACGAGGACCGCTGGTGGCTGGCGCTCGCCGACTCGGACGCGGGCCTGTGGGTGCGCGGTGTGGCGACGCGCGCCGGGATGGACGTCAAGGTCCGCGAGCCGGAGGTCTACCCGGTCCAGGTCCAGGGCCCCAAGTCGAAGGACGTCATGCGGACGCTCTTCGGTGATGCCGTCCTCGACATCAAGTACTACTGGACGATGACGACCGAGCTCGACGGGATCCCGGTCGTCATCAGCCGGACCGGCTGGACCGGCGAGGTCGGCTATGAGATCTACCTGCGCGATCCATCGCGAGGCGGCGACCTGTGGGATCGGATCATGGAGGCCGGCCGGCCGCATGCCATCCGCCCGATCGCGCCGTGCGAGGCGCGCCGGATCGAAGCCGGGATCTTCAATTACGGCTCGGACATCACGATCGGGGACAACCCGTTTGAGGTGATGGGCCTCGAGCGGCTCGTCGAACCGCAGGACGCCGACTACATCGGCAAGGCGGCCCTTGAGGAGATTCGCGCCCGTGGCGTCGACCGCAAGCTGGTCGGGATCGAAGTGGCCGGCGACGCGCTCCCGTTCAAGCTGTCACACAAGTGCGACGCCCTGCGCGATGGCGAGCGGGTCGGGACGGTCACCGACCTGACTTGGTCGCCACGCCTCGAGAAGAACATCGGATACGTGTGGGTGCCGATCGGTCTGGCCGGAACGGGCAACCACCTCGAGATCGAGGCCCCCGACGGTGGGCGCTGGCGAGCCCGAACCGCGGCGATCCCGTTCCTCGACCCGCAGAAGGACGTCCCGAAGTTGTGAGCGGGGGATCCCACGGTGACCGTCCCGTCGCCGCTCAGCCCAGACGAGATCGTTGCCGTCCGCAGGCCGTTCCGGGCGGCGTGGCGCCGACACGACTGGACAAGGTCGGGCTCCGGGAGAAGCGCGACGAGTTCCCGGCCCGGCTGTCCGGTGGCCAGAAGCAGCGCGTGGCGATCGCCCGGGCGCTGACGATGGAGCCGAAGGTGCTCCTCTTCGACGAGCCGACCTCGGCGCTCGACCCGACCCTCGTAGGTGAGGTGCTCAAGGTCATGGCCGAGCTCGCCCATGAAGGCGCAACGATGATCGTGGTCACCCACGAGATGGCGTTTGCCCGCGAGGCCGCCAACCAGGTCTATTTCATCGAGGAGGGCGTTTTCGTGGAGGCGGGCCCGCCGGAAGACGTCATCGACCGACCGAAGGACCCCCGGACGCAGCAGTTCCTCAGCCGCCTCCTGAACACGGTCTGACGTCCCTGTCCTCGCCCTCACGTGGTCAGCCTGAACAGTCCCCGAGTTCTCCCGACACCTGGGAGCGAGGACGCTGCGTGAAGCCGGGCGGTGGGCAAGCCCGGCCGTCGCCGACCCCCAAGCCGTGTCGGGCGAGCCCCGGCCCGTGCCAGCCCCGGGCCGCGCAACGGTGAGAAGCGCGATTCGCACGAACGAGCGTGGCCCCTTTCCCCAGCGTGCAGATTCCGTCGGAACTGGGCACTCGCCCGTGCTCGTTCATCGGAATGGCGCAACTATCGGAATGGCGCAACTGAGGGTTGCGCGCGCGGGGGCCGGACCTCGTTCGAGGCCTTGATCGAGCGCGCCCCATGCGGCCACGCTGACCGAGAGGTGTCGCTCCATCCCGGAGACCTTTGGGGTCAGGTTTCCAGCTCCACCCACCGGCGCTCGCGGGCCGAGCGGACGACCGCCTCCACGAACGCGACCGCGCGGGCTCCGTCGCGCAGTGTCGGGTAGGGCGCCGGCTCGTTGGGACCCGCGGGGGGACGACCGGCGGCGATCTCTGCGTAGAACGGGCGGAAGAGATCCCGGAAGGCCTCTCCCCAGCCCTCCGGATGACCGGTCGGGAGGGACGGAATGCCCGGTCCGTCGATGCCGGGTCGGCGCACCAGTTCCTGTGCCGAGTCGACCGAGCCCAGCCAGACCCGCTCCGGCGTCTCCTGGAGCCATCGGACCGAGCTCTTCGAGCCGGAGACCTCGATCGCGAAGTCGTTCTTGTGGCCCGGGCTCACCTGGCTGACGACGCACGCGCCGCGCCCGCCATCATCGAGCCGAACGAGGATGGTGGCAGCGTCCTCCGAGTGGACGGCCACGCGCTCCGTGGGTCCGTCGGCGGATCCAAAGGCGACCGAGCCGCCGAGCGGCCGATCACGTTCCGCGATGAAGGTGGCGAAGTCCGCACAGACCTCCGTGACGCGGCGCCCGGTCACGAATTCGATCGTGTCGAACCAGTGGGATCCGATGTCCGCGACCGCTCGCGACTCCCCGCCGACCGCGGGATCGATCCGCCAGTTGGAGTCCGTCTCGCGCGCGAGCCAGTCCTGGAGGTAGTGCCCGTGTGCCAGGCGAATGTCACCGAGTTCGCCGGCGACGACGAGTTCGCGCATCCGTCGAACCATCGGGTAGCCGCGGTAGGTGAAGGCCACCATGGCGTGCCGCCCGACCCGATCCGCCAGCGCGACGAGGTGCCGGGCCTCATCCGAATCCAGGGCGAGGGGCTTTTCGACCACGACGTGCTTGCCGGCCTCGAGAGCGACAGCCGCCAGCTCCGCGTGGGCGGCGTTGGGCGTACAGATGTGGATGACGTCGAGGGACGCGTCGGCAATGAGCTCGCGCGCGTCCGTGACGGCCCGGCCGATTCCCAGAGCCAGGGTTCGAGCCGAGGTCCGGGCGGGATCGACGCCCGCCATCGCCGCGACGTCGCCGAGCCCGCCGCGGCGAATCGCGTCGACGTGATGGGCGCTGACAAATCCGGTCCCGATGATCCCGACGTGGATCATGACCGGGCGCTGGCGAGGGGCGTCATCTCGGGCCGAACGATACCGTGCGCGTCATCAGGCGGAGACGCGCGCTCGAACGAGCACCGCGTCATCCTCGATGCGGGTGAGGCGCACCCACCAGGCGCCGCCCTCGCGCCACGCGGACGCGGCCAGCGTGTCCCCCAGCTCTGCGGAGGCCGCGTATTCGATCGCAGCCCGTCGTGGGATGGCTGTGAGTGCGTCGGCGCCGCCGGCGGAGGCGATCGCCTCCTCGATCCAGTCGAGGTAGACCGCATTGTTCACGTGGCCCATGGGATCCAGGTCCTGCGGTCGCACGTGGAGCAGGAGCTGCGCGACGTCCGGTGGGGCCGGTGGCACGGCGACGCGGATGATTTCGCCGTCCAGTTCGGGGTTGGGAAAGGCATCTCCGAAATCGCCCGGAATGCGAAGAATCCGGCCGCGCTCGTCCACGATCACCCAGTCCGCGACGGCCAGGGCCGCGAGTGCTCCATCCGGGAGACGGAACTCGCCGCGGCGGCGAGCCCAGATCCGCCGATGGCCGACCACCGCGGTCGCGAGGCGGAGACTCCGGCCCATCACGATCGGCGCGAGCACCTCGAGCTCCACGGCCCGGACGACCCACCAGCGGCCTCGTTCCGTGTACCAGGTGCGGTCGAAGCCAAGGTCCTCGGAGTGGCGCCAGGCGATGTCGGATGCGTAGCGGAGGAGCGCGGAGGTCCGGATCCGACCGTCGGCACCGGCCTCGTCGAAGCGGACCCGATACCCCGTGACGTACCCGTTGTCGATGCCCTCGACTGGTCGATCCTGACGTCCGACCGGATCGGGATCCATCGTCACGACGCCGCCTCGGCGCGGCGACCGGCCAGGCGATCGAGGGTTTCGAGCGTCACCAGTCGCGTGCCGGTCCGGGGCGCCGTCTGGCGGGCCAGCCGGACCTCGCACGACCGGCGAGCATCGAAGATGACAAGGACCGGGAGCAGGCGCTCGCCCTCGGCGGCCGCGTGTGCCCGCGCGTCGTCGAGTTGATGGAGCACATCCGGGGAGATGCCGCGCGCACCCCACTTGCAGTCGTAGGCCTCGGCGGCACCCGGGGACTCCACGGTGACGTCATACGGATGGATCTCCGCGGGCACGCCGTCGAACAGGATCCGGCGCTCCCTCCGAAGCGCGGTGCCCGGCACGCGACGGGCCAGGAGCCGCTCGGTGGCGGCCTCCACGATCGCGCCGCGGAACTGGCTGCGGACCTGGTCCCCGCGTCCCGCGACCGCGAGCGATGCGGCGAGGATGGCTTCGGACCGGTCCCGCTCGGGCGTGCCCGTTGTGGCCGCAGACGCGCCGAAGAGCGTCGGGAAGGCCGTCCGCCAGCCGACCGCGTCCTCGGTCTCCCCGTTCATCACCGCTCGTCCCAGGACGCGCTGGGCGGGCGTCGCGTCCGCCAGCAATGCTGCCGCCCGTGCGACGAGCGGATCCGCCTGGATCCCCGCGTAGACGATGGCCCGGGCATCCTTCGCCGCGTCCTGAAACCTCACCACGCCACCTCACCGAGCGCGACGAGCGTGGCCTGCGGGAGTGTCGACAGCCAATCGATCGCGCGGTGGGGATCCGAGATGCGCCCGGTCTCGTCGATCAGCCTGTCGATCGCCGGCTCCAGATCAGGTCCTGCCGCGGCGGCGGATCGCTCGGCGGCCACGGTCCGCAGCCGCGCCACCCAGACTGTCTCGAGATCGTGGACATAGGTCCACTCGTCCTCGATCGTCTCGCCCAGCTCGACAAGACCGGCCATGGCAGACACGATGCGCTCGACGAGCGCCGGAATCGGGGTCACGACGACAGCGTACCCGGACGCGGCCGGGGCGCAGGCTCAGGCGGAGCGTGACGGGCGAAACGCGGGACGGGACGAACGGGTCGGGCGCGCCTCCCGAGGCCGCTCGATGCCGTCGAGAACACGCTCGGCACGTACCCGGAGCGCTCCCAATCGTCGCATGGCAGCATCGTCCCAGGCGCGCGAATACGCGTCGATGGCGGCACGCCGAATCAGCAGCGCCTCGTCGCGACGGCCGGTGTGTTCCAGCGACGCGACCCGTTCGAGCACGAGGCGATACAGCTCAGGCAGCCCGTGGGCGATGGAGGTGCCTTCCACGCTCACAAGCATCCGCCCGAAAGGCCCACGCGGGAATAGCCAACAGGTCCCAGTACCCAGACGGCAATCGGCCGTTGGGATTACGCTCGGACCTCGCCACGAGGCGATGCGGGATGTGGAGCGCCGGATGGATCTGGGAATTCGCGGCAGGCGAGCGCTGGTGGGTGGAGCATCGAGCGGCCTCGGACGGGCGATCGCGGATCAGCTCGCCGCCGAGGGTTGCGCCCTCGCTCTCACGGCGCGCCGGGCCGACGTCCTCGACGAACTTGCAGCGGACCTCCGGACACGACACGGCGTCGAGGTAACGGCCCTGCCCGCGGACTTCGCGGACCCGGCAGCACCGGCGTCACTTGCCGCTCGCGCGATCGAGGCGATGGGTGGCGTCGACATCGTGGTGCTCAATGCCGGCGGCCCTCCGCCGGTGGACGTCACCGCAACGGACCCCGACGCCTGGCGTCGGGCCTTCCAGCTCCTCGCGATCTCGCCGATCGAGCTGGCGACCCGCCTCCTGCCCGGCATGCGCGAGCGGCGCTGGGGTCGGATCGTGGCCGTCGGTTCGTACGCGGTGCGCCAGCCGGTCGATGACCTCGCCTACTCCAATGCCGGGCGAAGCGCCCTCGTGGCGTGGCTGAAGACCACGTCGCGGGCCGTCGCCGCGGACGGGGTGACCGTCAACGGCGCGCATCCCGGCCGCCACGCGACAGCCCGGATCGAGCAGCTGGATCGAGCGACCGCGGAGCGGACCGGTCGGACGGTGGAAGCGGTGCGGGCCGGACACCTGGCGACGATCCCGGCGGGCCGATACGGTGACCCGGCGGAGTTCGCGAGCTACGTGACATACCTCTGCTCCGTGCAGGCCGGATACCAGACGGGGACCTTCACGCTGGTGGACGGGGGCCTTGTCGGGGCCCTCCCGTAGGGCGCCCCGCGGGAATCGGCTGATCAGTCGCCGGAGTGCCACCCGGAGCGAACCGAGAACCCTTCGAATTCGCCGGTCGCGGGCATCCAGACCACGCGGACCTCATCGACGATCGACGCGACCGGGCCGCGCTGGAGCCCGTCAAGCAATCGCTCCAGGGTCGCGCGGTCGCCCTCGGCGATGCACCGGACGGCTCCCGCCCGCACATTCGCGACCCAGCCCCTGAGGCCGAGCTCACGCGCGATGTCGAGGACGAATACCCGGAAGCCGACGCCCTGGACGACGCCCATCACGGTGGCGTCGAGGCGGCTCGCGGTCATGCGCTGCTCGACGGGGCCCAGTGGAGCGCGAGGACGTCGAGGACCAGCTCCGGGCTGACGTTGCCCTCCAGCCGCTCGGCGGCCACATCCAGTCGGCGGAGCGCAGCGCCGACGGCTGCGGTGTCCAGCATCGCCGCGACCGGCACGATGTCGTCCAGAAGGTCCGGGTCGCGGATCGCGCCGCCATCCCCCACTACTACGAGGCCCACGTCTCGGACCACCGCGCGCCAGATCTCCAGGAGGGCGAGCGCCCCGCGTCGGCGTTCCGCGGCGGGGAGCCGCGTGGGGCGGTCCCCTGAAGTCGCCTCCGACTCCTCGTCGGTCGCGTCCCCGGCGGCTCCCGAGGCCCCTTCGGCAGGATGAGCCGCCGCGTTCATCGTGGCGGCGGCGCCCCGTGCCGCCGCGCGCGACCCGCGCCCTCGACCACGGGCGGACGAGCCGGTCGCGTCGATGCCGGCCGCGGCCGCCGCGCGCGCAGCGCCCGTGTCGAGCGCCCGGACGAGTTCGGTCGCCCGCGTTCCGAGATCCCTGATCCCAGTGAGTCGCGCCGTGACGCCCGCATCGAGCAGGTCGAGCAGCGTTCGTGCGACCTCGCCGCGCAGAACGACCGCCTCGGGTGCCCGCGCGTAAGCGATCGCGTGGCCGGGACGGCCGTCCGTGATCCGTGCCAGGCGGGTCGCCGTCGGGGCGTCCGCCACCCCCTGCTCGGCGAGGACCACCTCCACGTCGCGGGGGCCCATGGGCCCGAGTCGGACCCGCGCGCAGCGCGAGCGGATGGTGGGCAGGATGCGCTCCTCGTCGTCGGCGCACAGGATGATCGTGGTCCGCGCCGGCGGCTCCTCGAGCGTCTTGAGGAAGGCCGATTGGGCGTCCTCGGTCATCCGGTGGGCGGCCTCGACGATTGCCACGCGAGCGCCGGCCTCGACCGGCATGAGCGCCAGTTCGCCCACGAGGTCGCGCACGCCGCGCTCATCTCGACCCCCGATCGAGATGAGGCCCCCCGCCCCGACCGGCGCGAGCCGGTGGAGATCCGGGTGATTGCCGTGCTCCACCATCCGGCAGCCGCGACACGCACGGCAGGGACGGGGAGCGCCGGCCCCGCCCTGGCACAGGAGCGCGGCGGCAATATCCAGAGCCAGCGTCGTCTTGCCGACGCCGGCTGGTCCGGTGAACAGCACGGCGTGCGGAAGGCCGGATCCGAGCATTGCCCGGATCGCGGCCACGGCGACGGGCTGTCCCCGTGTCCGCAGGCCGTCCATCACCGAGTGCTAGCTGTGAGTCCGAGACACGTGGTCGACACGGGACCTGCAGAGAGCCGATCGACGTGGCTCATCAAAGCGGGTCTGACCACGCTCGGCCGAGCAGCGGAATCGACGGAATCTGGGTACCGCCACGCTCGAACGAAGCGGTTCTGATCAGCCAGCTCGATCACGGCGGCCGACGTCGATCCGTGGACGTCGCCCGGCGCGGCCGCGGCGTGTGCCAACAACCTACTCGTAAGTCACAGCTAGCCGGCCGGCTCGGCCGCCTTGCCCGTCGTTCGACGCTTCGTGGCCGGCCTGGCCTGCGTCGGCGCCTGGGCGGGCGCTGCCTCGGATGTCAGCACCGCCTTCCGGGTCGTCCGGCGCTTGGGGGCTGCCTCGGCGACGGGGGCCTCCGGAGCCGGCGTCGCGACCGGCGGCGTCGCCTTCGCGACCGGCTTCCGAGTCGGGCGCGGCTTCGGAGCCGGTGCCTCGATACCGGACTCCGCGGCGACGGCTGTGGCCGGCGCCTCCGCCTTGGACGTCACCGCCGGCCTTCGGGTGGCGCGACGCTTCGGGGCGGCATCGGGGGCGTCCGAGGCGTCCGAACCTTCGGGGGTGCTCGCCGGTGCCTCGGTCCTGGCCGCGGCCGGCCTCACGGAGGTGCGGGTCCCGAGCTGCGCGCGGAGCATGGCCTCGATCTCCGGCGGAACCTCACTCCACGGCTCATCTGAAGAGCCGGGTCGGCCGGTCGGCCGCGGTGCCGAGCGTGGCGCCGGGCGCGGCGCCGGGCGATCCCCGCGGAAGCGATCCGGCTCGCGGCCACCGCCGCGCGGCGCGGGCTCCGCATAGCGCGATGGCCGGGCCGGGCCGCCTGGACCAGCGGACCCGCCGGATCGGCCCCCGCCGTAGCGTTCCCGATCCACGGCCGCCGAGTAGGAGCTCCCGCCGCGGCCGCCGCCGCCGCGGCCACTCATCCCGCCGCCGCGGCCGTCGCGCTGGCGACGCTCGGCCATGAGGTATTCGGGGATCGGCGGCTCGTCCAGGTCCTCCTCGTCCATGGCAGAGCCGGCGCCCATCGGGGCTCCGGCACCAGCCGCCGACGTCGGCATCCCGATCTGCGAGTCCCAGACGGACCCGAACGCATGCGCGGCCCGTTTGGCCGGCGCCGGTGGCGCGGTCGGCAGCGCCGTCGGCAGCGCGAGTGGCATCTCCTCCGTGTCCGCGTCTTCGTCTTCGGGCGCGTCCGACGGCCCATCGGCCTCGGCGACGCCGTCCTCACGGCCACGGCCGCGACCGCGGCCACGGCCACCGCGGCGGCGGCGGCGGCGGGGCGCTTCCTCGACGCCGCCCTCGGCTGTCGGCTCGTCAGCCCCGAGTTCCTCCGGCTCGTCTACATCCTCGGCAGCCACCGCGACTGGCGCGGCCATGGCCTTCGACAGCTTCTCGCCCGGAAGCGCCACCAGCGACAGCCCGCCCGACGGGACGGCGATGAGCGCGCTCTCGTCCGCGACGGCAGCACTTCGCGCGCGCCCGCGTCCTCGCGAAGCGGCGACCGGCGGGGCAACGACGGGCTCGGTCTCACCGGGCCGGGCACGGCCACGACCGCGGCCGCGGCCACGCCCGGTCCCTTCGCTCTGCTTGTCGGGAACCTCGGTCATCGACAGGTCCTCATCGTCATCGGAGACCCGTCGACCGGATCGTGATGAACCCTTCTCGACCTTGGCGATGTGGGCGATATCCGTGAACTGGTCCGCGACATCGATGAGATCCGACGAGGTGTTGCCGCGGAAGCTCAGGACCTCCACGCGCACGCCCATCTCCTGGACGGCGCGGATTGCCGGCGCGAAGTCTCCATCGCCTGACACCACGATCGCCACGTCCAGGTTTCTGGCCGTCTTCATCATGTCGACGACGAGCTCAATGTCCAGGTTCGCCTTGACCTTGCCGTCGCCGTACTTGCGGATGTCCTTGCTGACGACCTTGTAGCCGTGGCGGCGCAGGAAGTCGTGGAAATTCCGCTGGTTCTCATTGTCCGGATCCAGCCCTGTGTACGCGTACGCTCGGACGAGATCTCGGCCCGCCGTGACCGACTTCAGCAACGTGACGTAATCGATGTCCACGCCGGCCGCCTTGGCCGCATAAAAGACGTTCGCCACGTCCACGAAGACGGCGACATTCTTGCCCACTGGGTCTCCTATTCCTGGGGACGCGCCGGCCCGTGAACCGGGTGGGGCGCCACGATCATCGGGACCTGCGGCCGCCGGCTCCCGCCGGCGCCAGCGCGCGTCCCATGTGCGGACCGAATTCGATAAATCCACGTTCCTCCCACCGGGCCCGCTCGGTGGGATCGTCCGGCCGCGCCGCCTCAATTGACGCGCAGCCCTTGTTTGAGGCCGATCGGAGCGCCTCCACCAGGAGGAGCTCGGTCACCGCGTCCGCATCGACGTCGGGGGCGATGGCCAGGAGATCGATCGTGCCGACGTAGCCGCCGGACCGGACCGAGGGACGGATCGCGAGAACCGCGCCGCCCACGATCTCCCGCCGCCGTTCCGCGACGAGGATGCTCGCGTGGGGGAGGTAGACCAACTGACGGAGCATATCCGCGGCGTCGAGCGCTGTGCCCGAGCCACGAGCAACGATCTGCTCGCCGCTGAGCGCGACGAACCGGTCGACATCCGTGATTCGAGCTGCTCGGACCGTGTAATCCACGCCGCCGCTGGTACCTCGATCGGGTGGCGTCACCTCGATGCAACAGCCCCGACCGGGGTCGGCCGGAGTGACTCCGGTGCCGCGGACCGCACGGGGCGCGAGCGAGATTCGCTCGATGAACCGTCCCGGGTCGCGGCAACCGGTGTTGCAATCGGTGCGCCGGCGCCTATCATACGTCATCGCTTCGGCGGCAACCTGCGCGCTGCCCGTAACGCCCCGTGTCCCCAACCGCCACGCACCATTCAGATTGGGCGCCGGGAGGGACGCACCGGACAGCGGGTCGGGTCAGGATCGTCGGTAGGCCGACCGAGTGGTCGCTCCGGGAGATCCCGGGCGATCGAATTCGAGGAGGAGAATGCATGAAGCTCACCAAGTTTGGGGCACTCGCGGCGACGGCGGCGGTCGTGCTGTCCGCGTGCGGCGCGGCCGGCTCCACCCCACCGTCGGACCCGCTCGGGGTCGTCACCATCCCGGCCGGAGAGAAGATCCACATCGTGGACTGGGGCGTCCTGTCGGGCGCCGACGCATCCCTCGGAGAGGACGCCCTGTACGGCGTGCAGATCGCCGTCGATGACAAGGGCGGCAAGCTCCTTGGTTTCGACATCAACCTCACCACCGAGGACGGCCTGTGCACCGTCGACGGCGGCGCGGCGGCGGCCCAGAAGATGGCCTCCGATAACACGATCGTGGGCCTGATCGGCTCCAGCTGCTCGGACGAGACCGTCGGCGGAATCGCGGCCCTCACCAATGCCGGCCTGACGACGATCTCGCCGTCCAACACGCGGCCCGCCCTCACGGCGCCCGATCGGGATGCGACCTTCGCCGGCTACGCCCGAACCGCCCACAGCGATGCCTTCCAGGGCAAGGCTGTCGCGGAGTTCGTGTACAACGAGCTCAAGCTCACGAAGGCCGCCACGATCCACGACGGCAGCGCCTACGCGGAGGCACTCCAGCAGGTCTTCGCGGACGAATTCACCGCACTGGGTGGCACGATCGTCATCCAGGAGGCGGTCTCGAAGGGCCAGACCGACATGAAGCCGGTCCTGACCAAGGTTGCCGCGGCCAAGCCGGAGGTCATCTACGACCCCGTGTTCGTGGCCGAGGGTGGCTTCCTCTGGGCACAGCACAAGGAGGTTCCCGGGCTCGAGGACGTGGTCATGATCGGGTCCGACGGCATGTTCACCCCAGACTTCGTGAAGGCCGCCGGTCCAGCGGCTGAAGGCGGGTACCTGTCGAGCCCGAACTTCTCGGCCTTCCAGGCCGGCTACGCTGGCTTCGTGACCAAGTACGAGGCCAAGGTCGGCAAGAAGCCGATCTCTGCCTTCCACGCCCACGCCTATGACGCGGCGAACATCCTGTTCGCAGCGATCGAGAAGGTGGCCGTCAAGGGCGGCGACGGCACGCTCTACATTCCCAAGGGTGCCCTCCGTGACGCGATCTTTGCCACGAAGGACTTCCAGGGCATCACCGGCATCCTGTCGTGCAGCGCCTCCGGTGACTGTGGTGCGCCGCTCATCGCGATGTACCAGATCTCGGCCCGGGAGACCGGGGGAGAGTGGCCTCCGGAAGCACCGGTCTGGCCGAAGTAGTCGCTCAACATCGCCCATAGAGCCGGCCAGGATCCCCACGGGATCTCTGGCCGGCAAGGAATAGGCCGGGCCTCACCGCCCGGCCTATTCCGCAGGCAATCCCGAATCGCGTGAAACTCCCGTCCACCACCCGCACTGGGGCAGCCGATGCGCACCAGCGCCGTTGACCGGATCACCGAATTTGCGATCGCGGCCTTCCTCTGGTCGTTTCGCATCGCCGTCGTCCTCGTGGTCGTCGTCGGTTCCTACCTGACGCTTTCCAGCGGCAAGTACTCCTGGGAGACGTGGTCGTCCCTGATCGTCAGCGGCCTCTCGACCGGCAGCATCTACGCGTTGATCGCCCTGGGCTACACCATGGTCTACGGCATCCTGCGGATGATCAACTTCGCGCACGGCGAGATCTTCATGGGCGGCGCCTTCGCCGGGTACTTCGTCGCGACGCTGTTTGCTTCGGCCGGGTTTCTCGACCAGGGCCCGCTGCCCGCCCTGTTCGCCGTCGCGGTCATGATCCTGGTGGCCGCGGCCTTTTCGACCGGCCTCGCCCTCCTGGTTGAGCGGATCGCGTATCGGCCGCTGCGGAATGCTCCGCGGCTGGTCCCGCTCATCAGCGCCATCGGCGCGTCGTTCTTCCTGCAGTACACCTTCCGCGGGTTCTTCGGGTCGGGCATCTACGTCTACCCCGACGTGAGCGTGCTCGGGCAGCAGGTGCCAATCGAATTCCTTCGGCTGCGCTGGGTTGACGTCCTCGTCGTGGTTTCGGCGGTCGCGATGATGACCGGCCTGTACCTGTTCGTGATGCGGACCAGGATGGGCACCGCCATCCGCGCGGTCTCCGAGGACAAGAGCACCGCCGAGCTGATGGGCATCGACGTCAATCGGGCCATCGTCACCACGTTTGCCGTCGGCGCCGCCATGGCCGGGGCCGCGGGCGTTCTGTATGCCCTGCTGTTCCGCCAGGTCTTCTTCTTCAGCGGGTTCATCCCCGGGATCAAGGCCTTCACGGCGGCCGTCCTCGGGGGCATCGGCAACGTGCCGGGCGCCATGCTGGGGGGCCTGTTCCTGGGGCAGGTGGAGTCCGTCGGGCCGACCCTCTTCCTTGATGGGCTCAATGTCCCGTCGCCCAATCAGCTGAAGGACGTGATCGCCTTCACGCTGCTCGTCCTTGTCCTCGTGTTCCGGCCGTCGGGCATCCTCGGCGAGAGAGTCACCGGGCAGCGCGCATGATGGACGCGGCTGTCGCACCCGGGGCCGCCGTGGACTGGCGCCGCGTGTTCCGGATCGGACTCCTCGGCGGGGTCGTGGCGCTGTACGTCTCTCTGGTCGGCATGGTCGAGGTGTTCAACCCGCGAGCCCTGGTGACGGGCGTCATCACCCTCGGCCAGACGTCGATGGTGCTCGTGGGCGTGGGAGCGGCCTATTTGATCATCCGGGGACAATCCTTCGATCGGACCCGAGCCGCGGCAGCCGGCGCGGTGGCCGGCGCGGTGGTTGGGGTATTCCCGGCCGCGCTGGTCGTGGTCTCGGAGCTCGTGAACCTGCGGGCGATGTTCCTTCGCGCCTCGCCCGGCACATCGGATGTGCTGACGTTCGGCCTGGGCGTCGTGGGCGCCTGGGTCCCGATCGTCGCCCTGGCTGCCGTCGGCGGTGCGACCGGACTCCTCATGACCGCGCGGGCAGACATCCGGCGGCCTGCGTCGGCAGCCTTGATGGCGCTGCTCCTGACCGGATTGTTCGCGGGCCTGCTCCGACCGCCGCTGCTGGCCAGCTCGGTCACTGCCGCGCTGGGCCGTTTCCTGTTCGCCTCGGACGGCCTGACGGTCGCGGGCGCCATCTTCACCCTCATCGCGGTTGTCGCCGGCCGAGTTGCGGTGCGCCGAGTCAGCCTGCGGTCTCGCGTCGCTGCCCTCCCGCCGGAGAGACGGCGGGCCGTCAGGCCGGTGGGTTTGATCGCCCTGATCCTGCTCGTCCTGTGGCTTCCGCACGGAATCGGGCCGTTCTTCGCGCAGGTCGTCGCCGTGGTCGCCTTGTACGTCCTGATGGGCCTCGGCCTCAACATCACCCTGGGCCTGGCCGGCCTCCTCGATCTCGGCTTCGTGGCCTTCTTCGCGGTCGGTGCGTACACGGTGGGCCTGCTGACGTCGACCGCCGAGTACGGAATCGCCCTGTGGCCGTTCTGGGCTGCCGTCCCGTTCGCGGTCCTCCTGGCCATGGCCTTCGGTGCCTTCTTCGGGCTGCCCATCCTGGGAATCCGTGGTGACTACCTCGCCATCGCCACCCTCGGGTTCGGCGAGATCATCAGGATCCTCGCCGGTTCTGACCTGCTGAAGGGACTCCTGGGTGGACCCCGCGGGATCATCAACATTCCGAAGCCCATTGAGGTCTCTCCGGATCACATCCTCGCGGGGCCCGTACAGATCTATTACATAGCCCTGGTCGCTGCGGTCGCGGTCGCGTTCGTGGCAATCAGGCTGCGCGCGTCCAGGCTCGGTCGGGCCTGGATCGCCATCCGCGAGGACGAGGATGTCGCGGAGGCGCTTGGGATCAACCTGGTGCAGACGAAGCTCCTCGCCTACATGCTCGGCGCCGCGTTCGCCGGCCTGGGTGGGGCAGTCTTCGCGGGGCTGCTTGGCTCGATGTTCGCCAGCAGCATCACGCTCTTCGTCTCGATCAACGTCGCCGCGCTGATCATCGTGGGCGGCATGGGCAGCATCCCCGGCGTCGTGGTCGGGGCGATCTTCCTGATCGGCGTGCCCGAGCTCTTCCGCGAGTTCTCGGATTACCGCTTCCTGTTCTACGGCATCGCACTCATCGCGATGATGCGGTTCCGGCCCGAGGGCCTGCTGCCTTCCGGGATCGTCCAGCGGGAGCTGCACGTCCCCGAGCCCGACGCCGATAGTGACGGCCTCGGCGATGACGGGGATGGAACCGCCCGGCTGTCGCCGGGAACGGCAGGCTAGCCGACATGCCGTTGCTCGAGGCGCAGCATGTCACGAAGCGGTTCGGCGGCCTGAGCGCCGTTCGCGGGCTCGACTTCACGATCGACCAGGGCTCGATCGTCAGCGTGATCGGTCCCAACGGCGCCGGCAAGACGACATTCTTCAACTGCATCGCCGGCTTCTACCACCCTGAAGAGGGACGGATCCTTTTCGACGGGAAGCCGATCCATGGCCTCCGTCGCGATCAGATCGCCCACCTCGGGATCGCCCGGACCTACCAGAACATCCGGCTCTTCGGGAAGATGACCGCGATGGAAAACATCCTCGTTGGACAGCACCACCAGCTCCATGCGAGCTGGATCGGCGCCGTCATCAACAGCGCCAGCGTCCAGACGGAGGAGGTGGCATCGCACGATGAGGCTCGACGGCTGCTCCGATTCGTCGGGCTGGCGGGCAAGGGGGACGTGCTGGCGGACAAATTGCCGTACGGCAACCAACGGCGCCTCGAGATCGCGAGGGCCCTCGCGACCAAGCCGAAGCTGCTCCTGCTCGACGAGCCGACCGCGGGCATGAACCCGGCCGAGACGGCCCAGATGACCGCCTTCATCCGATCCCTGCGCGACGATCTTGGCACCACGATCCTCCTCATCGAGCACCAGATGCGGGTCGTCATGGGAATCTCCGAGCGGATCGCGGTCCTCGACTACGGCGAGAAGATCGCCGAGGGCACCGCACGGGAGATCCAGACCAACCCGAAGGTCATCGAGGCCTATCTGGGCAGCGGCGGGGCGGCCGACATCCCTGGGAATAGCCAGGGCGAGATGAACGTCCCGTCGGTGGGTGGAGGCTGACGCCGATGGCGATTCTCGAGATCGAAGACCTCCACACGTACTACGGCAGCATCCACGCCCTCAAGGGGATCACGCTGTCGGTGAACGAGGGCGAGATCGTGACCCTGATCGGCGCGAATGGCGCCGGAAAGACCACGACGCTGAACTCGATCAGCGGGATCGTTCGGCCACGGTCCGGCCACGTCCGGGTCGCCGGAGAGGACATCACCCACGCCCCGCCCCACCAGATCGTCACGCGCGGTGTCGTCCAGGTCCCGGAGGGCAGGCGCATGTTCGCCCGCCTCACTGTCGACGAGAATCTCAAGATGGGCGCCTACACCGTAGTGGACGCGAACGACATCCGAGCCGGGATCGAGCGTTCCTATGCGATGTTCCCCCGCCTCAAGGAGCGACGCGGCCAGGTCGCCGGGACGCTGAGTGGCGGCGAGCAGCAGATGCTCGCGATGGCTCGGGGGCTCATGTCGAATCCTCGGATCCTGCTCCTCGATGAGCCGTCCATGGGCCTCGCGCCGGTCCTCGTCGACTCGATCTTCGAGACGATCAGCCGGCTCCATGAGGCGGGGACGACAATCCTGCTGGTGGAGCAGAACGCGCGGATGGCGCTCCAGATCGCCGACCGCGGCTACGTCATCGAGACGGGCTCGATCGTCATGAGCAACGACGCGGCCTCGTTGCGCGAGGACCCGAACGTCCAGAAGGCCTACCTCGGGATCACCTGATCCCGGGTCAGTCAGCGGGCGTCCGGCTCCCGTTGGATGTCGTAGGCGGCCCGCGCAAGCATCGCCAGCCCGACGCCGGCGACCCATAGACCCGGGCCGTTCGTGAAGACTTCGGCGGGCTCGCCGAACGAGAACACGCGGAGCACGGCCAGGTCGATGAGCCGGATCACGAAGGCGAGCCAACCGAGCCCGGCGAGGAGCGCGTAGGCCGGCCAGCGATCGGCGCCCACCGGCCGGTTCATGGCGTACGGCAGGGTGACGAACGCGATCGTCGCGAGGGCCACGACGAAGACCACGATCCCCATCCCGTCGAACGCATTGCCGCCCAGCTCGGGCAGGCCGTTGGCGCCGCCGAAAGCCCACCACGGGAGCACGCACCCGACCAGGATGACGAGGGCTCCCAGGGCGGCGAGGATCCGGGCCCGACCCACCGGGCGTCGATGCGAGCTCATTCAGGCGCCGCGTAGACCTCCGGCTTGAGGACGCCCACGAACCGGAGGTTCCGGTACAGCTCGCCGTAATCGAGGCCGTAGCCCACCACGAACTGGTCGGGGATCGTGAAGCCGGTGTAGTCAACGGGAATCTCCACGAGCCGGCGAGCCGGCTTGTCGAGCAGCGTGCAGATGCGAAGCGAGGTCGGCCGCTTTCCCTTCAGGTAGCGGATGAGGTAATTCAGGGTCAGGCCGGTGTCGATGATGTCCTCGCAGATCAGGACCTCCTCGCCCTCGATGCTTGTCGACAGGTCCTTGAGGATCCTGACCAGCCCGGAGGACTCGGTCGTGGCACCGCCGTACGAACTGACCTCCATGAGGTCGATCCGAAGCGGGAGCGAGATCGAGCGCATGAGGTCGGCCATGAACGGGAGCGAGCCCTTGAGCACGCTCACCAGCGTGAGGCGGCGACCGGCGTAGTCGGCGCTGATCTGCGCGCCGAGCTCGCGGATGCGGGCCTGGATGCGATCCTCGTCGAGGAGTACCTCCCCGATATCGGCCATGAGATCGGTGGGGGTCCTCATCGGTCGACGTACGCCTCCTCAACGCTTCGGGGCCGGCGGCGGCGTGACTCTCCGGTCGCCGGCCGGGCGACGGACGCGGGCAGGGTGATGGGCGGCGGCAACGGCGCGTCGGCTCGGACCCGCTCGGACACCACCTGACCGAGCGTCCCCGACAGGGAGTCCGCGAGCGCGAGGCGGCCGTACTTGAGCAGCATCGCGCGGAAATCGCGTGCGTAGAAGAGCTTGATCCGGATGTCCGGGTACAGCTCGCGCAGGCGCCGCAGCTTCCGGTTCTTCTTCCGGACGAGGCGCTGCTTCAGCGTCGTCATCTCCAGGTACAGATCCAGTTCCGGGAGATAGAAGTCGGGCGAGAAGCTTTCGACGACGGACCCGTCCAGATTCCAGAGGATCGGGAAGGTCCGCGGCTCGTACTCCCAGCGGACGGCATAGAAGTCGAGGATCCGGGCCATCTCAGCCTCGCTCGCGTGAGCGAAGACCGGCCCCGCCTGGCCGCCATCGTCGACGCCGGTCGTCGCGGCGTCGGTCGTCGCGGCGTCGCGCGAGGGTGAATCCGCAGACGCCGGGGCCGTCATCGACCGTGCCATGGCCCGTCGTCACCGAACGCGGGTCGACCACCCTCGCCGGCGATCAGACTCCGGGCATCCCCGTGCCAGCCGGCCAGGAATTCGTGCATGTCGAGGACTTCGTCGGGGCTGATCGGATGGGCGGCCGCATCGGGCGCCGCCGCGCCTCCTCCTTCGAGGGCCGGCGCCACCGCGGGTGCGTCGGGGATCGGCGATTCGCCGAGGAAGCCGAGCGCGGTGCTGCCGCACCGATCGCATTGGATCTGGACGAATGTCAGATCGTCCCGGCGGGCAAGGAGTCGGACCCGTTCGACGGGGACGGGCTCGTCGCAGACGGTGCATGCCATCCCGTCCAGGAGCGCGCGCAGGTGGTCGCGAGGATCCATCCACGCGGAGTGTAGCGGGTCGGTACGCAGAGTGGCGAGAACGGGGCCGTCTTGTTCTCGATACCCCCAGGGGGTATCATGGGCCGCGATAGGCTGGCGCGATCCCCGACGGCCTCCAGGGAGTTGCACGAATACCAATGCCCACGACGCAGGGACACCCCGGCGGCCACGGAGCCACGCCGGACACCTTCCGCCACAGCTATTCCAAGGACAAGGCGCAGCTCGTCAGACGCCTCGCCCGCATCGAGGGCCAGGTCCGCGGGATCGCCCGGATGATCGAGCGCGAGGAGTACTGCGTGGACATCCTCCAGCAGACCGCTGCCCTCCGTGCCGCGGTCGACTCGCTGGCCATCCTCGTCCTCGAGGACCACGTCCAGGGCTGCGTCCGGACGGCCGCCCTGCACGGCGACGCCGACCGCTACGTGGAGGAGGTCGTGGACGTCGTCCGACGGACGCTCGGCCGCCCGATCCGAGGATCCGGAAAGGGCTGACCTGGAGACGGCGTACAGAAGAGCCTCACCGGCGCCGGGACGGTCGGTCGGCAGGCCCCATGGTTGCCTGGTCCAGCGATCGACCATCCGACGAAGCGGCGGGCCCTCAAGGGGTCGATCCGGCCTGTCCGCCGCTGATCGGTCGACCGATGCGCCGTTCGACGAAGGACGATGGCTGAACCGGCATCTCGTTCGTCGCTTGGTTGATGTGTCGACCAGCCGAGGCGCACGGCGGTCGCGGGCCAGTGCGCTCTGGCCAGCGTCGATATTGCTCCCATCGATGCAAGCTTGGCAGCACGGGACAGAGCCCCACGGCAGCAACCCCGAGAGCCGGCCTGCGCCCGGACTTATCCACCGCCGCGGGGGCACGATCGCGAATTGTCGTGGATAACCCCGTTGACGCGGTGCCCGCGCGCTTCTACCGTCCGGCATCCGCACTCGAACGGCACCGGGGAGCGCGATGCGTGAGGGGCACGGGGAAACCCGGCCGCGAACCAACCGCAGCGCGAAAGACCGAGGCCGCGGTTGCGAAACGAACGTCGCCGTCGGGGGCGGCTCTCCGTGGCGGCCGACCGCCCCAAACCAGGGGAGGGACGCCTGAACCACCAGCGAGAGCCGCTCCCGACGCGCGTCGACGATCTGCCCAGCTTGCCTATCGTGTACATGGCTGCCCTCGATCCGGCGGTTGCCGCGCTCGCGTCGCTCGGGGTGGCCATCGACGGAGCGGCGCGAGACGCGATCGACGTTCATGTCCGGCTCCTGCTCGCGTGGAACGCCGCGATCAACCTCACCGCGATCACCGATCCGGCGGCGATCGCCAGGCTCCACATCGCGGACAGCCTGGGCGCCGTCCCGGTCATCCGGGGCGGCCCGCATGCGACCCTGCTCGATCTCGGCAGCGGTGGTGGGTTCCCGGGGATCCCGATCGCTGCAGTCCTGCCGGCCACGCGTGTGACCCTCGTCGATTCAATCCGGAAGAAGGCTGCCTTCCTCGAGGCAGCGGTGCTGGCCACGGGACTGGCCGGCCGGGTTTCAGTCGTGAGCGTCCGAGCCGAGACCCTCGGACCGGGGTACTGGGATGTCGTCCTGGCACGAGCCGTCGGCGCGCTGGCCGATCTCGTTGAGGTCGCCCTGCCGCTGCTCGCGCCCGGCGGACGGCTCGTCGCCTGGAAACGCGGCGAGCTCACCGCGGAGCTGGCGGCCGCCGGGCGTGCCGGACGGGTCCTCGGCGGGTCGGCGCCGGCATGGCATCCCCATCCCGACGAGCTCGTCCGCGCGGCCGACCTGGCTGGCCACGGAGTCGTGGTCGTGCGAAAGGTCGCCGCGAGCCCACCCGGCTATCCACGCGACCGAGCGGCGCGGATCCGGCTGCCATGGTGAGTCGGGTCGACAGGTGAGTCGGGCCGGTGAGTCGGGCCCCTGTTACGCTGCCGACCGATGCGTTTCGCGGTCGTTTCGGACATCCATGCAAACCTGCCCGCCCTGGAGGCGGTCGTCGAGGCGGCCGGCCCGGTGGACGGGATCTGGCAGCTCGGTGACGTCGTCGGCTACGGGCCAGAACCGGACGCTGTGGTCCAGCGGCTCCGGGATCTCGGCGCGGTCGGCGTCCAGGGCAACCACGACGCGGCGGCAGTGGGCGGTCCCGAGATCCAGTGGTTCAACCCCGACGCCCGGCGGGCGATGGAGTGGACCCGCGCGGCGATCTCCCCGACAACACGCGACTGGCTCGCCGCCCTGCCCGAGTCGATGACCGAGGGTGATGTCACGCTGGTCCACGGGAGCCCACGCGACCCAATATGGGAGTACGTCACTTCCGTACCCGTTGCCCGTGCCAACTTCGCCGCCCTGCCGACGCGGATCGGGCTCCATGGGCACACGCACCTGCCCATGGCCTGGCTCGAGGAGGACGGCGTGATCGAAGCCGTCAGCCCCGGCCACGGGTCCGTCCTGGAGCTCCGCGGGCGGCGCGCCCTCGTGAACCCGGGCAGCGTAGGCCAGCCACGGGACGGGGACCCGCAGGCTTCCTACCTCATTCTCGACACCGCCGAAGACACGATCGCCTGGCACCGCGCGCCCTACGACATCGGTACCGTCCAGGCCGCGATGCGCGCGGCCGGCCTGCCGGGCAACCTTGCGGCCCGCCTGGCCGTCGGGCTCTGAACCGAACAGCGCGATGATCGGAGGCCGCCAGCCTCTCCGCGGACGGAAACTCGGGGATCGCCGGATCCGTGTGGAGCGGCCGCACGCGGCCTACTTCCGCTGGAGCGGCAAGGGAACGATGACCGCGAAGGCCGCGGCGAGCACGCCCACGACCGGCGTCGGGCAGGCCATGGCCGCGATGCGACGGGTCTTTCTGGGGCGCCCGCTGGCGTCCGACGAGGAGATCGGAGAGCGGCTACCCAAGAAGAAGGCCCTCGCGATCTTCAGCTCGGACGCGATCTCCTCGTCCGCCTACGCGACCGAGGAGATCCTGCGTGTCCTGATCCTCGGCGGGGTGGCGGCCCTCGCCCTGGGCCTCGAGGTCGCGATCGCGATCGCGATCCTCCTCATCGCCGTGGCGATCAGCTACCGGCAGGTCTGTCTCGCCTACCCCGCCGGCGGCGGCTCGTACTCCGTGTCGAAGAGGAACTTCGGGCGGAACGCCTCGCTCATCGCCGCGTCGGCGCTGCTCATCGACTACGTGATGACCGTCGCGGTCTCCACCACCTCGGCCGTCGAGCAGATCACGTCGGCCGTTCCCGAGCTGATCGACCAGAGGGTGCTCATCGGGGTCATCGCGATCGCGTTGATCACGATCGGCAATCTGCGCGGCCTCCGGGAGGCCGGCAACATCTTCGCCATTCCGACGTACCTCTTCCTCGGCTCGGCGCTCCTGATGATCGCGATCGGGACGTTCCGCATCGTCATCGGCGGCGAGCAAGCGGAGTACTCGCCCGAGGTCGTCGCCCAGGCCGGCCGCATTCCGGAGCAGGTGGGCATCCTGCTGTTGCTCCGGGCGTTCGCCGCCGGCGCAGTCGCCCTGACCGGGACGGAGGCAATTGCCACCGGCGTCCCGGCCTTCGAGCCACCGGAGTCAAAGAACGCGGCCTCGACCCTCGGGATCATGGCGGCGCTGCTGGGAATCCTGTTCGTCGGGATCACGTTCCTGGCGGTGAACCTCGGGATCACCCATCTGGACCTGCCCGAGAAGCAGACCGTGATCAGCCAGGTCGCCCGGCGCATCTACGGCGACGGCACGGTCCCGTTCTTCCTCTTCCAGTCCTTCACCGCACTCCTCCTGTTCCTCGCGGCGAACACGAGCTTCAACGCCTTCCCGCGACTGCTCGCGATCCTGGCCGGTGACTCGCACATGCCGCGCCAGTTCGGACTGCGCGGGGATCGGCTCGCCTTTTCCTACGGGATCATCGTCCTCGCCGTCGTCGCATCCCTGCTTATCGTCGCCTTCAATGGCGAGACGCATCTGCTGATCCCGCTCTACGCAGTCGGCGTGTTCATCGACTTCACGATCAGCCAGGCAGGCATGATCCGGCACTGGTTGCGGGAGCGGCCGCCGGGCTGGCAGCGACGGCTGGCGATCAACGCCTTCGGGTGCACGCTCACGGCGGTCGTGGCCGTGGTCGTCGCGGTCGTCAAGGCACCGGCCTCGCTGCTCGTCCTCGCCGTCGTCGCCGGCCTCGTCACGCTCATGCTCTTCATCCGGCGCCAGTACGAGGGCCAGACCGACGAACTGCATGTCAGCGAGGACACCATCTTCGCCGGCCCGCATCGTGAGCAGCGGGTCGTCGTGCCGGTGAACGGAATCAACCGCACCGTCGTCCAGGCGGTGACGTTCGCCCGGACAATCGCAACGGACGTTCGCGCGGTCTACGTCACGGTCGACCTGGACGAGGCGGAGAAGATGCGACGGCGCTGGGAGCGGCAGCTTCCGGGGGTGCCGCTGGTGATCGTCGAGTCGCCCTATCGCGCGATCGTCGAGCCGATCGTCGCGTATCTGGATGTCCTCGCCGCGGCCTGGCCCCCAGACCGCGAGGCACCGGTCACAATCGTCGTCCTGCCCGAGTACGTGGCAAAGCACTGGTGGGACCGGCTGCTGTATAACCAGACCGCGAAACGACTCAAGGCGGCCATCGTGGGTCGCGAGAACACCGTCATCGCCGACGTCCCGTACCGCCGCGACCACTGATCGCCGGTGCCGGGTCTCGGCGCGACAAGCCAGGGAGAAGGATGATCGGAGGCCGGCGGCCGCTACGCGGTCGCAAGCTGGCGGACCGCCGCGTCAGAGTGGAGCGGCCCCACTCACCGTACTTCCGGTACACCGGGCCGGGCCAGCTGGTCGCCAAGGCGGCCGCGAGCGTCCCGACCACGCCGGGCGGCCGCTTCTTCGCGAGAATCCGCGGCCACCTCTTCGGACGGCCGCTGGCCATGGAGGAGGAGCTGGGCGAGCGGCTGCCCAAGAAGAAGGCACTCGCGATCTTCAGCTCGGACGCGATCTCGTCCTCAGCCTATGCGACCGAGGAGATCCTGCGCGTCCTCGTCCTCGCCGGCGCGGGGGCGATCCTCGTCTCGCTCGAGATCGCGATCGCGATCAGCGTCCTCCTCGCGGTCGTGGCCATTTCTTATCGGCAGCTCTGTCGCGCCTACCCGAACGGCGGCGGGGCGTACGCGGTGGCGAAGGCGAACCTCGGCAGCCTGGCCTCGCTCGTCGCCGCGGCCGCGCTCCTCATCGACTACGTGATGACGGTCGCGGTGTCCACGGCGTCGGCGATCGCCCAGACGTACTCCGTGATCCCCGATCTGTACGAGTTCCGGATCGAGATCGCCGTGGTGGCGATCGCCCTGATCACCATTGCGAACCTCCGGGGCCTTCGCGAGTCCGGGAACATCTTTGCCGTCCCGACGTACCTGTTCATCGGCCTTGCCCTGCTGATGGTCGGCCTGGGTGTCGTCCGGATGGCGACCGGCGGCGCCGTGGATGTCCAGCAGCCGGACGCGGTCCCGCTCGGGACCGGGACGGAGGGCATCGGCCTCTTCCTGCTCCTCAAGGCGTTCGCCTCCGGCTCGGTCGCGCTGACCGGGACCGAGGCGATCGCGAACGGCGTCCCCGCGTTCAAGCCGCCCGAATCCCGGAACGCGTCGAACACGCTCGTCGTGATGGCGGTCCTGCTCGCGGTCCTCTTCGTCGGCATCACGGTCGTCGCCGACGGGTTCGGCATCCTGCCCACCGAGGAGGGCGGGCGGACCGTCGTGGCGCTCGTAGCCACCGCCGTATTTGGCGCCGGCTCCCCGTTCTTCTATGCCTTCCAGGGGGCGACGGCGCTGATCCTGTTCCTGGCCGCGAACACCAGCTTCAATGCCTTCCCGCGGCTCGCCGCGCTCCTCGCCGAGGACGGCTACATGCCGCGTCAGTTCAGCTTCCGCGGCGACCGGCTGGCCTTCTCATGGGGCATCGTCCTGCTCGCGGCGATCGCCGCCCTGCTCCTGGCGGCGTTCGACGGCGACACCCACGCGCTCATCCCTCTCTATTCGGTGGGCGTCTTCGTCTGCTTCACGCTGTCGCAGGGCGGGATGGTCCGGCACTGGGCCAGGGAGCGAGGGCCGGGCTGGGCCGGGCGGGCGGCGGTCAACGCGGTGGGCGCGATCCTGACCTTCGTGGTGCTCATCGTCGTCGCCAGCGTGAAGTTCAAAGACGGCGCCTATCTCGTCGTCATCCTCATCCCGATCCTCGTGGCGATGATGCTGTTCATCCACCGCCAGTACGCTCGGAGTGCGCGGGAGCTGGCCGTCCGGTCCGAGTACGTCGCCCAGCCGCCGGTTCGCGAAGAGCGTGTCGTCGTCCCCGTGCCGGGCATCAACCGGGCGGTTATCCAGGCGATCAATGTCGGGCGAGCAGTGTCGGACGACGTCCGAGCCGTCTTCATCTTCGAGGACCCGGAGGTCGTTGCCAGCGTGCGTCGTGACTGGGAGCGCCAGGTCCCGGGCGTTCCCCTCGTCGTCATCGAGTCGCCCTATCGCGCGCTCGCCGGCCCGCTGATCGCCTACCTCGACGTCCTGGACCGGGCATGGCCCCCGGATCGGCCGTCGCCGATCACGTTCGTCGTCATCCCCGAATACGTCGCCAAGAGCTGGTGGGAGCGCCTGCTCTACAACCAGTCGGCGCGCCGCCTCCGAACGCTCCTCCTGGGTCGGCCGCAGACGGTCGTGGTCAACGTTCCATATCGGCGAGAGGATCCCGAGGCATTCGAGCGTCCGCTGCCGGCGGACGCGGCACGGGAACGCCGCGCGTAGCGAACGGGCTGCGACACTGCGGCCCCGCGACTGTGTCCGCGCCAGCCGGTGACGGCCGTCTCGGTGGTATCGTGACCGGCGCGAAGGCCCGGAACGGGCCCGGAATGGAGCAGGGCCCGTTGTCCCTGCCATAAGCCCAAGGCGGTCGATCAGACCGGTGTCCGAAAGCCATCCCCCCGTCTTCCAGCGCGCGATCATCGCGCTTGCCGGGGGCTCCGGCGATGCCCGAATCGTGCAGATGGTCTCCGAGCTCGCGCGCCCCTCGCGGGCTGAGCTCGTGGCCGTCCATGTCGTGGAGGTCGGCTGGTCCCAGCCCCTGGACGCCGACATCGCCGGGAGGTCGGAGGAGGCTCAGCGGATCCTCGATACCGCCGAGACGACCGCGGAGGAAGCCAAGATGCGCCTCGAACCCGTTCTGCTCCAGGCTCGCGAGGTCGGTGCAGCCCTGGTGGACGAGGCCATCGAGCGGTCCGCCGACCTGCTGGTCCTGGGCCTGCCCTATCGCAAACGGTTCGGTGGCGACTTCGCCATCGGCCGAACGATTCCATACGTCCTGAAGAACGCGCCGTGCGCCGTCTGGGTGGTGCGCGAGCCAATCATCGAGGAAGCACCGTGAAGATCGTCATCGTCGGGGCCGGTCGGGTCGGATCGGCCCTCGCGGAGGCGTACGACGCCGCCGGCCACCAGGTCGTGGTGCTCGACCTCTCCACCAGTGCCTTCGATCGCCTGCCCGCCGAGTTTCGCGGCAGCGCGATCCGCGGCGACGGCACGGACGAGGACACGCTCCGCCGGGCCGGAGCCGAGGACGCGGACGTCTTCCTGGCCCTCACGGAGGGCGACAACCGGAACGTCATGGCCACCCAGGTCGCCATGGAGAAACTGGGAATCAAGAACGTCGTGGCCAAGATCAACGACCCCGTCCGGGCGGCGGCCTACGCCGAGCTCGGGATCGCGACGCTCTGCCGAACCACGATGCAGGCGGACGCCATCAGCGCCTACCTGGGGCTTGGGTCCATGGGCCTGCCCGGGGTGATCGCTCCAACGGGGTCCCATCACGGCGACGACGCGCACGCTCCGCTCGCCGAAACCATCGGCGCCGGCGCGTCCGGCCGGGAGGCCTGAGCCATGTTCGTGCTCGTCGTGGGCGGCGGAAAGGTCGGCTACTACCTCGCCAAGGAGCTCATCGAGAGTAGCCACGAGGTCGTGCTCATGGAGAAGGACCGCGGTCGGGCGGACCAGATCGCGGACGAGATCGGGTCCGTCGTCGTGGCCCACGACGGCTGTGAGGGCAAGTACCTCGGCGAGGCCGGCTGCGCCCGCGCGGACATCGTGGCGGCGGTCACCGGCGACGACGAGGACAACCTCGTCATCTGCCAGATGGCGAAGCACCACTTTGATGTGCCGCGCACGATCGCGCGCGTGAACAACCCGAAAAACGAGGCGCTCTTCCGTCACCTCGGCGTCGACGAGATCATCAGCCCGACCCGGATGATCCTGGCCTCGATCGAGCAGGACATCCCCGTCCACGAGCTGCTCCACCTGGCCGCCCTCGGCGAGGGCGAGCTCGAGATCATCGAGGCGCACCTCCAGGACGGCTCGCCGGCGATCGGCCGCGCCGCAGGGGACCTGACGATGCCCGAGGGTTGCTCGATCTTCGCCTTGGTCCGTGACGGCGTCGCCATCCCGCTCCGTCCGGACACGACGCTGCTGATTGGCGACAAGGTGATTGCGATCGGCCCGAACGAGTGCTCGGAGCGCCTGCACGAGCAGCTGATCGGCGCAATCGGCGAGGCGGTCGGACCGGGGAACTGATCGCCGCGCACGCGGCGGCGTCAAACGAACGGCCTCCCGACGGCCGCGACCCGAGAAGAATCAAGAAAACGCAACCAAGCGAACTCTTGACAATCCCATTGTCAGGTTTCTACCATTCGGGATGTCTGGCCCAGGGAGGGCCGGCGCCCGGTGTCAGGGCGTTCGCGCCGCCGGGCACGAGAACACGGCACGTGCACAGGAGGTGTACGAGATGACGATCATTCGCCGAGCTTCCCCTCTGGGCGAGCTCATGACCCTTCGCCGCGCCGTTGACCGGCTCTTTGACGACGACGTCTTCCGCCCGTTCCGCTGGACCCCCGGGGTCGTGGACGGCCCGGCGCTCCCGCTGGACGTCACGACGACCGCCGACGAGCTCACGGTCGAGGCGTCGCTACCCGGCATCAAGCCGGAGGATGTCGAGATCGTGGTCGAAAGCGGCACGCTGACGATCACGGGCAAGACCGTCGACGAGCGGCGCGCCGAGGAGGGCAGCTACCTCGTCCAGGAGATCCGCCGCGGCAGCTTCAGCCGGTCGGTGACCCTGCCGAACGGACTCGAGCCGGACAGGGCAACTGCGACATTCGAGCACGGCATCCTCAGGCTCCGAATCCCGAAGGCCGAGCAGCTCAAGCCGCGCCAGATCCGGATCTCGCCGATCACCGATGCGATCCCCAGCGGAGCGACCGAAGTTCCGGCCGACGCCTCGAAGGCCTGAGCGGGGAGCGTCGAAGCACGTGCGCGTGGCCATCCGCCGAACCGATCCCCGCGATCCGGGGCGACCCGTCTACGTCATCAGCGTGGCGGCGAGCATCGTGAGCGTCCATCCCCGGACGCTCCGGATCTACGAGGACGCCGGCCTGGTCTGTCCCGCACGGACCCCGACGAACATCCGGCTCTACTCCGAGATCGACATCCGGCGGGTCATGTGGATCCGCCACCTCACCCAGAACCTCGGCGTCAACCTCGCCGGGGTCAGGATCCTGTTCGAACTCGAGGAGCGCCTGGGGACCCGTATCCTCGAGCGGCTCTACGACGAGGGGGCAGCCAAGGCAGACGCCGCGCCCACCAGCACGGCGGACGCCCCGCCCGAACCCGCCACCTCGACCGCCTGACTGAGGCGGGGGCCGATCGCCGGCCCCCGCAACCATCTCCGTCCCTCCTCCCCGCGCAGCACAGCGCCGACACCGATCAGACAGGAGAACCCGATGGCCAAGCGACCGTCCAAGCCGGCCGCCAAGCGAACCGAAGCGAGTATCAAGGAGCTGCCGCTCGTCGCCCTCCGCGAGACCGTCATCTTCCCCGAGATGATCGTGCCCCTCCAGGTGGGCCGCCAGAAGAGCGTTGCCGCGCTCAATGCCGCGGTCGAGTCCGGCAGCGCCATCGCCCTTGTCACCCAGCGTCAGGCCGACCAGGAGGACATCACCGAGCCGTCCGAGTTGTACGAAGTGGGCACCCTGGCGAAGATCGCCCAGGTGGTCCGGCTCCAGGACGGCACGGTTCGGGCCATCGTGCAGGGCCAGATGCGGATCCGGGTTCACGGTTTCTTGCAGGCGAACCCGTACCTGCGCGCCCGCGTGGAGGAGCTCCCCGACACCACCCCGTCCAGCGTCGAGATCCAGGCACTCATGCGCTCGGTCCAGGGCCAGGTGGAACAGTACGTGCAGGCCGGCGCTCCGGTGCCGCCCGAGGCGGCGGTCGCGGCGCGGAACATCACCGAACCGGGCCTCCTCGCGGACATGACCGCGTACAGCCCGGACATGACCACGGAGCAGCGCCAGGAGCTCCTCGAGACGATCGACATCGTCCCGCGCCTCAAGCTCGTCTCGACATTCCTCGCCCACCAGATCGAGATTCTCGAGCTCAAGGGCAAGATCCAGTCCGAAGTCAAGTCGGAGATGGACAAGACCCAGCGCGAGTACATCCTGCGCGAGCAGCTGAAGGCCATCCAGCGTGAACTCGGCGAGGACGACCCGCAGCAGGCCGATGTCAACGAGCTCCGCGCGAAGGTCGAGGCCTCCGGCATGCCGGAGGAAGTCCAGGCCCGGGCGATCAAGGAGATCGACCGGATGAGCCGAATCCCGTCTGCCTCCCCGGAGGTCGGCGTCATCCGGACCTACGTCGACTGGCTCGTGAGCCTGCCGTGGAATGTCACGACCGACGACCGCTACGACATCAAGGAAGCCGCCCAGATCCTCGATGAGGACCACTACGGCCTCGAGAAGGTGAAGGAGCGGATCCTCGAGTACCTCGCGGTCCGGTCGCTCGCCGACACGATCAAGAGCCCCATCCTCGCGCTCATCGGCCCGCCCGGCGTCGGCAAGACCTCGCTGGGCAAGAGCGTGGCCCGGGCGATGGGCCGGAAGTTCGTCCGGATGAGCCTCGGCGGCATTCACGACGAGGCGGAGATCCGCGGCCACCGGCGCACCTACATCGGTGCCCTGCCGGGCAGGATCATCCAGAACCTCAAGACGGCGGGCACGAGCAACCCGGTCTTCATGCTCGATGAGATCGACAAGATCGGGATGGACTTCCGGGGCGACCCATCGTCTGCCCTGCTCGAGGTCCTGGACCCCGAGCAGAACAACACGTTCCAGGACAACTACCTGGAAGTGCCCTTCGACCTCAGCAAGGTCCTGTTCATCGCGACCGGCAACCTCACGGATCCCATCCCGGCGGCGCTCCGCGACCGGATGGAGATCATCCAGCTGCCCGGCTACACGCAGCGGGAGAAGGTCGAGATCGGGAAGCGCTTCCTCGTCGCGAAGCAGCGGGGCAACCACGGCCTGAAGGCCGGTCAGATCGAGATCACGGACGAGGCGATGACCGAGCTGGTCCAGGCCTACACCAAGGAGGCCGGGGTCCGGAACCTGGAGCGCGAGCTCGCGAACGTCATGCGCAAGGTCGCGCGGACTGTCGCCGAGGGCCGCAAGCGAAGGACCGTGGTGGACCGGAAGAAGCTCGTGGAGTTCCTCGGGCCACCGCGCTGGGAGTACGGCGAACTGGAGCCGGAGGACCAGATCGGCTCGGCCACGGGCCTCGTCGTGACCGAGGTCGGCGGCGACATCGTCGCCATTGAGGTCACCCGCATGGATGGCAAGGAAGACTTCATCCTCACCGGCCAGCTCGGCGAGGTGATGCGTGAGTCCGCCCGGGCCGGTCTGTCCTGGATCCGGACCCACGCGGAGCAGCTGGGCATTCCGCGCGAGACGTTCGAGAAGCAGACGCTCCACATCCACGTCCCGGCCGGTGCGATCCCGAAGGACGGGCCGTCCGCCGGGATCACGATGGCGACGGCGATGATCTCCGCGTTCACGGGCATCCCCGTCCGAAAGGACGTGGCGATGACCGGGGAGATCACCCTCCGAGGCCGCGTCCTCCCGATCGGTGGTCTGAAGAGCAAGATCCTCGCCGCGCATCTCTCCGGGGCGCGGATGGTGATCCTGCCAAGGAAGAACGAGAAGGACCTCCGGGACATCCCCGAGGAGATCCGGAAGTCGATCAAGCTCGTCCTCGTGGATTCGATGGACCAGGTCCTCGAAGCGGCGCTCCGTCGTCGCCCGAAGGCGCTCGCCACGCCGGCCAGTTCGGCGCCGGGATCGGGCGGCCAGCGCGGCTCCGAGTCCGTCCGACGACCGAGCTTCCCGCCGGCGGACCAGCCGGCCGTCGTCGTCTGACGGCGCCGGACTCGAACCAGGTGGCGGGCCACATGATGCCTCGGGGCACGACCCCGGGGCGTCGTCTGGTCCGGAGGACCTGACGATGGATGTCCGCGACTACTACCAGATCCTCGGGGTTGGGAGGACCGCGACTCCGGCCGAGATCAAGAAAGCCTTCCGGAAGCTCGCCCGCGAGCACCACCCGGACAAGAAGCCGGGCGACAAGGCCGCCGAGCAGCGGTTCAAGGACCTCAACGAGGCGAACGCGGTCCTGTCCGACCCCGACAAGCGGGCAAAGTACGACCACTTCGGGAAGGACTGGGAAGCCTACGCGCGTGCCGCAAAGGCGAACGCCGGGACCGGGCGGGGGGCAGGTGCCGCCGGCGATCCGTTCGGGCCGGGTGGAGCATTCGCGGGTTACGCAGGATTCGGCGGGCCGGGCGGCGGCAACATCCGATATGAGTTCCACACCAGCGGGCCGGGTGGGTCGGGCGGTGCCGGCGGTGCGGGTGGCGGCGGCTTCAGCGACTTCTTCGAGATGATGTTCGGGCGCGGGGCGGCGCGCGGGGCTACGGCCGGAACAGGGGGCAGCGCGCGGGGCGGTGGCGCGCGCATGGGCCGCGAAGCTTACGCGATGCTCGCGCCGGCCGAGGCGATCGCGGAGATCACCCTCGAGGAGGCGTTCCACGGCGCCACGCGCATCGTGGATGTCGGTGGCCGGCGCCTGGAGGTGACGATCCCCCGCGGTGTGGACACCGGGAGTCGCGTCCGAATCACCGGCCGGGGCCCTGATGGACGAGACCTGGTGGTCGTCATCAAGGTGCTCCCGCACGCCGTCTTCACGCGTCGTGGCGCCGATCTGGACCGGGAGCTCCCGGTCACTCTTCGGGAGGCGCTGCTCGGTGGCGAAGTGACGGTCGCGACCCTGAAGGGCAGGGTCCTCCTGACGCTCCCCGCAGGAACGCAGAGCGGCAAGTCCTTCCGGCTCACCGGCCAGGGCATGCCGCGCCTGAAGAGCGATGGCCCCGGCGACCTCTATGTCCGGATCCGGGTGACCCTCCCGACCCATCTGTCCGAAGAGGCCAGGGAGGCCGCCGCGCAGTTCCTGGACCTGGCCCGTCAACCTGACCCGCGGCGCTGACCACATCAGCCAGAGACACAGAACCGAGACCCGACATGCAACTCGATCGCTTCACCCAGAAGGCCCAGGAGGCCGTCCTCGCCGCGCAGCAGCTCGCCGAACGGCTGCAGAGCCCCGTCCTGGACGCCGAGCACCTGCTCAGCGCGCTCATCGAACCGGATGACGGCGTGCCCGCCGAGACGCTCCGCCGGCTCGGCGTGGACCTGCCCGGGTTCCGGGGTGAGCTCGCGTCCATCCTGGCCCGTCGGGCCAAGGTCCAGGGCGGCTCCCTGGCCCTGGATCCGCGCGCCAGACGGATGGTCGACCGGGCCCAGGAGGAGGCCCGCCGGCTCGGCGACGAGTACACCTCCACGGAGCATCTCCTCCTCGGAGCAGCCGAGGTCGGCGGCGAGGGACAGAAGCTCCTCGATGGGCACGGCGCGAACCGCGAGGCGATCCTCGGAGCCCTCGCGTCAGTCCGCGGCGGGCAGCGCGTCACCTCCCAGAACCCGGAGAGCACCTACCAGGCCCTCGAGAAGTACGGCCGCGATCTCACCACGGAGGCCCGGGCGGGCAAGCTCGACCCGGTGATCGGGCGGGACGAGGAGATCCGCCGGGTCATGCAGGTCCTGTCGCGTCGGACGAAGAACAACCCGGTCCTGATCGGCGAACCGGGCGTCGGCAAGACGGCGATCGCCGAAGGCCTCGCCCAGCGGATCGTCCGGGGCGACGTGCCCGAGACGCTCAAGGACAAGCGGGTCGTCTCACTCGACCTCGGGGCGCTCATCGCCGGCGCGAAGTTCCGCGGCGAGTTCGAGGAGCGCCTGAAGGCGGTGCTCAAGGAGATCAAGGACGCCGAGGGCACGGTCATCCTGTTCATCGACGAACTCCACACCGTCGTCGGGGCGGGTGCGGCCGAGGGCGCGATGGACGCGTCCAACCTGCTCAAGCCGATGCTCGCCCGAGGTGAGCTCCACACGATCGGCGCCACGACCCTGGACGAGTACCGGAAGCACATCGAGAAGGACGCCGCACTGGAGCGCCGCTTCCAGCCCGTCCTCGTCGACCAGCCGACTGTCGAGGAGACGATCTCGATCCTGCGTGGTCTGCGGGAGCGCTACGAGGTCCACCACGGGGTCCGGATCACCGATTCGGCCCTCGTCGCGGCGGCGACCCTGTCCGACCGCTACATCACCGAGCGGTTCCTCCCCGACAAGGCGATCGACCTCATGGACGAATCGGCCTCCCGGCTCCGGATGGAGATCGACTCGATGCCGATCGAGCTGGACGAGCTCGAGCGGCGCCGGATCCAGCTGGAGATCGAGCGCGAGGCGTTGCGCAAGGAGACCGACGAAGCCTCGAAGGCTCGTCTCGGGGCCCTCGAGCGGGAGCTCGGCGAGATCGCCGAGGAGGCCGGCGCCATGAAGCTGCGCTGGGTGGGCGAGAAGACGGCGATCGCGGCCATCCGCTCGACGAAGGCCGAGCAGGAGAGCCTGGCCGTCCGGATCGAGCAGGCGGAGCGCGAAACGGACTACGAGCGCGCCGCGGAGTTGAAGTACGGCACCCAGCGCGAGCTCCAGGAGCGGCTGCGCGAGCAGGAGGCGGCGCTGGCCGCGCTCCAGGGACCCAACGCCCTGCTCAAGGAAGAGGTCACGGCCGACGACATCGCCGAGATCGTCGGGGCCTGGACGGGGATCCCCGTCTCGAAGCTCCTGGAGGGCGAGACGGCCAAGCTCATCCACATGGAGGAAGGGCTTCACGAGCGCGTGGTCGGTCAGGACGAGGCCATTGCCGCGGTCTCGGATGCTGTTCGCCGCGCTCGAGCTGGGCTGAAGGACCCGCGCCGGCCGATCGGATCATTCCTGTTCCTCGGCCCCACGGGTGTCGGCAAGACCGAGCTGGCGCGCGCGCTGGCGGCGTTCCTGTTCGATGACGAGGCCGCGATGGTCCGGATCGACATGAGCGAGTACATGGAGAAGTTCACGGTCTCTCGGCTCATCGGCGCCCCGCCCGGCTACGTCGGCTACGAGGAGGGCGGCCAGCTGACCGAGGCCGTCCGGCGACGGCCGTACCAGGTGCTCCTGCTCGACGAGATCGAGAAGGCGCACCCGGACGTGTTCAACGTCCTGCTCCAGGTCCTCGACGACGGCCGCCTGACCGACGGCCAGGGCCGGACGGTCGACTTCAAGAACACCGTCGTGATCATGACCAGCAACGTCGGGTCCGTGGTCATCACGTCGTACGCGGGCCGGGCGGAGGACGCCGACGCATACGAGGCGATGAAGCGGGACGTGACGGATGCGCTCCGCCTCCAGTTCCGACCGGAGTTCCTCAACCGGGTGGACGAGGTGATCGTCTTCCACGGCCTCACGGATGCGGATCTCGTGGCGATCGTGGACCTGCTCCTCGCCGACCTCGGGCGCCGGCTGACAGCGCAGGACCTGGCGCTGGAGCTGACGCCGGCGGCGCGGGCCCTCATCGCTCGCGAAGGCCATGACCCCGCGTTCGGAGCGCGGCCACTCAAGCGGACGATCCAGCGTCTCGTCGAGAACCCGCTCGCGCGCGCGCTCATCGAGGGTCGCTTCAAGCCGGGCGACCGGATCGTGGCCGACGCAGATCCGGTCGGCTCCACACTGGTGTTCTCGTCGGAGGGCGCGACCGTGGTCGCCGATGCAGCGGAGCGCCGCGATGCGCGTGGCTCGAGCGTCGACTTGAACCGCCCGGTGGGCTCCGGCGCCGGACGCGGGCGGGGGCGGTCCGTCCCGGACCTGCCCGAGACGTCGCCGCGGAAGCGGAACGGGGAGGGCCTCGTCAACTGAGGCACGTCGAGGCCGCGGCCCGCCTCGCGTCCCTCCCGGCGGCGATGCCGGAGCCGCCGTCCGCCCTGATGCCGGTGCGGCTCGACACCGGGGAGCAGCGCACGCCGGCGATCCTGTTCGGGCCGGAGACGGCGCGGCCGGCGGCGGTGCTCGTCCTCCTCGCGCCATCCTCGGACGCCCGGGACGCCGAGGCGGAGGTCATCCTCATCCGGCGCGTCGATCGCGGCGGCCACCATTCGGGCGATGTCGCCCTGCCCGGGGGGCGGCTCGAGGTGGGCGATCTCAATCTGGCGGCCGCCGCCCTCCGTGAGGCCGCCGAGGAAGTCGGCCTGGATCCCGTGGCCGCCGGGGTCCGCGTCGTCGGGGAGCTGGAGACGTTCTGGATCCCCATCTCGGACTACCGGGTCACGCCGGTCCTCGCGATCGCGGCGCGCCGCCCTGATCTCACGCCCTCCCCGGACGAGGTCGAGGCGATCATCCGGGCGCCCCTGGCGGCGTTCCTGCCGGACGCCCTGATCGAGCTCGTCGACACGGAGATCAGCGGCTTCCCGCTCCGCTTCGGCGCCTACCCCACGAACGGCCTCCGGGTCTGGGGAGCAACCGCCCGCATCCTCGGCCAGCTGGGGGCAATCGTCGGTCGAGACTGAAAGGTCCCGGCGCCAGTTCGTGGTTCGGGGCGGGTTCCGCCTCGCTGGCGGCCCTCCAGGTCGCGACGGGGCGCCTGGATCCTGAGTACGGCCTCCCGATGCGTCACACGGAGCCGTCCGGGCCGTGCTCAGAGCGGCTCGCCGGCCGTCCGGTCGTGGCGCTCGGGATCGGCCCGCCGCTCCGCAAGACGCCCCTCGCCGCGGGCAGCCGCGCCGGCCTCCGCGGCCTCGCCCGGTTCCAGGCGCCGAGCCGCACCGTCCAGCACCGCGCTCATGGCCGCGTCGCCCGCGCCCGCGAACTCAATGACGATCGCTCGCATCTCGACCCGATCCGTCCACGCGGCATGGGTGACGTTGGCCGGCCAGAGAATCGCCTCGCCGGCGGCGACACGCCGCCGCTCATCGCCAACGAGGACCCAGCCGCCTCCCTCGATGACACAGAACCACGTGGTGTTCGGGTTGTCGTGGGGCGCGATCGCGGCGTCGCGCATGAAGGCCAGCTCCGAGATCTGCCCGCGTGCGTCGGAGTGGATGACCTGACCGGTCAGCCCGTGCGTGCCCGGTGGACCCTCCGGTCGGCGGAAGCCCACTCCGAAGCGGCGGACCTCGATCCGCATCTGTCGCCCGTCCGGACCCGGCCGACCGCGGCGCGTCGTGGCCGGCTCAGCGCCGGCGGCGCCGCGAACCCCTGGACCGGATGGTGGCCTCGGGACGCGCCGCCTTCTGGCGGCTCAGGTAGCGCTGCCGCGCGAGTTGCTGCTCGTAGGCGGCGAAGCGCGGCGGGTATCGACGGAACCGGACCCACGCCAGCGTGGCCAGGCCGGCGACCCCCTCCACGAGGACCACCGCGAAGTCGAATACGAACACCGCTCCGATCACCAGCACCAGGAACGTGATCAGCCCCGTCCAGAGCAGCCACTCCCACATGTCCGTGTACAGGCGATGGCGATGCAAGGCCCGGGTCCGGACGTTGTAGAGGACCACGAGGACAGCCAGGAGAACGAGCGAGGCGATCCACGTCGCGTCATACAGGTCGGGGAAGTTCGATCGCGAGAACGGGAGCCAGAGGTACTGCCAGGGAAGGAGCGTCACGGTTTCTCCATGTTGGTCCGGCCGCGCCATGCAGTCCGGGGCGGGCGAACGTGGAGTATGCCATGACCCGCGGGTATACTCGGCCCGAGACGGGCGACCGGTAGACGGCGGATGGAGGAGGACGCTTGCGAGCTCTGCTGTCAGTCGCCACGCGCGACGGCATCACCACCTTTGCTCGCGATCTGCAGTCCCTCGGCGTCGAAATCTTTGCGACCGACGGCACGCGCGAGCACCTCGCCGCTGACGGCATCGAGGTCGCCCCGATTTCCGACCTGACCGGCATCCCCGCGCTCCTCGGCGGCCAGGTCAAGACGTTCCATCCGGCGGTCTACGCCGGGATCCTCGCGCGCCGCGACAAGCCCGAGCAACTGGCCGAGCTCGCGGAGCAGGGCCTGGCCACCATCGACCTCGTCGTCGTGAACGTAAAGCCGTTCGGCGCCGAGATCGGGCGGAGCCTGATCGGCATCGAGCTGGCGATCGAGATGATCGACGTCGGCGGGGCCGCCCTCCTCGGGGCGGCGGCACGGAACTCGGCCGGCGTCGCGGCGGTCGCCAGCCCGGAGCACTACCCGCAGGTCATCGCTGAACTCCGGGAGCGGGGCCTCGTCAGTCCCGAGTTCCGCGCCCAACTGGCCGCCGAGGCGTTCGGGACGGTGGCCGCGTACCACGCCGAGATCGCCGCCTATCTCAATCAGCTCTCCGGGACGACCTTCCCGAAGCGCCTCGCGATGGTCCTGGAGAAGGTCGCCGACCTCCGGTATGGCGAGAACCCGCACCAATCGGCCGCGTTCTACCGCGAGACGACCCACCGCTCTGGGACACTCGCGGACAGCACCCAGCTCCACGGTGACCGGCCGTCGTTCAACAACCTGCTGGACCTGGACGCCGCGTATCGGACGGCGAGTGACTACACGGGTCCCACGGTCGCGATCGCCAAGCACACGGACCCGGTAGGGATCGCTTCGGCGGACGATCTCGTGGAGGCCTACCGAAGGGCGCTCGAGACGGACCCGGTCGCCTCGTTCGGCGGCATCGTCGGGGTCAACCGCGAGCTCGACGGGCCGACCGCGCGGGCCATCGCCCAGAACTCGTACGAGGCGGTCGTCGCGCCGGGCTTCGATCGGGCGGCGCTCGGGATTCTCCGGCACAAGGCCGGGCTGGAGATCCTCGCCGTTCCACCGGATCCCGCCGACGGAATGCGCGACTATGGCATCGCGAACCTCGACTTCAAGCGAGTCGGAGGCGGGCTCCTCGTCCAGACCCTGGACACGCTGGGCCTCGACCGCAGCCAGCTCCAGGTGGTCACGAAGCGGCGGCCCACACTCGAGGAGCTGACCGACCTGCTGTTCGCCTGGCGCGCCGTTCGGCACGTGCGCTCGAACGCCATCGTCCTTGCCAAGAACGGCGCCACCGTGGGGATCGGAGCCGGGCAGGCCAGCCGACAGGTGGCCGTGGAGATCGCGCTCCGCCGCGCCGGTGATCGCGCCCGCCTGAGCGTCATGGCCAGCGACGCGTACTTCCCGTTCCCGGACGGCATCCAGCAGGCCGCCCAGGCCGGGGTCATCGCGATCATTCAGCCCGGTGGATCCATCCGGGACGAGATGGCCATCGAGGTCGCCGATCGCCACCACCTGGCGATGGTCTTCACCGGAAGGCGTCACTTTCGCCACTGACCAGCGGCCCGGAGGCCCCCACTACCGGAGGACGCCATGGAACAGCTGCTCGCGCTCGAGATGGTTCGCGTCACCGAGGCGGCGGCGATCGCGTCGGCCCGGCTCATGGGTCGAGGCGACCGCACCGAGGCAGACCGGCTGGCGACCGAGGCCATGCGGGCAGCCATGGACGAGATCGAGATGGCGGGCACGATCGTCATCGGCGAAGGTGAGCGCGACGAGGCGCCGATGCTCTACATCGGTGAGCGGGTGGGCGCCGCGGCCCACGGTGGCAGCGCGCCGGAGATCGACATCGCGGTCGATCCGCTCGAGGGGACCAACCTCGTTGCGACCGGCTCGGCGGGAGCGATCACGGTGCTCGCGGCATCCGAGCGGGGCGGGCTGGTCCACGCCCCGGACACCTACCTCGAGAAGCTGTGCGTGGGGCCCCTCGCGGCGGGCCACGTTGACATCACGGTCACGCCGACCGAGAACATCCATCGGATCGCCGAGGCGCTCCGTCGGAAGCCGGGCGACATCACGGTGATCATCCTCGAGCGGCCGCGGCACGACGCCCTGATCGCCGAGGTCCGGGCGACCGGCGCCCGGATCAAACTCATCTCCGACGGGGACCTGTCCGCGGCCATCAGCTGCGCCGTCTCTGGGACCGGCGTGCACGCGGTCATGGGGATCGGCGGCGCCCCCGAAGGCGTCATCACCGCAGCGGCGCTTCGCTGTCTTGGTGGCGAGATCCAGGCCCGCTTCCGCTACCGGAACGAAGAGGAGCGCGAGCGCGGCCGGAAGATGGGCCATGGGGACGAATCGAAGGTCTACCGCACGGAGGACCTCGCTTCGGGCGACAACCTCGTCTTCGCGGCGACTGGCGTGACGAGCGGCGACCTCCTCGAAGGCGTCCGGTTCTTCGGCGGTGGAGCCCGGACGCACTCGCTCGTCATGGCCTACCAGACGAAGACGGTTCGCTTTGTCGACACGGTCCACATGTTCGACCGGGATCGCCCCCCGAGCGTCCGGCTGTAACCCCGGATCGTGCGCTTCGGTCGGCGCACATTGACCGAGTTACGGCTCGTCCGGCCCCGTTTGGCCGCGTTCGTTGCGTCCCACGCAAATCAGCGGCGCCATGTTGCAGCAGGTGCAAACAACTCGCGCATCGGCGTCCCGCGGCGGGAATCCCTTGCATCCGATGCAACGTTTCGACGTGATCGTTGCAGCACCGGTCCTCCCAGGGCGGCCGACGGGGGAATCGTTGCAGAGGACGCAAAGAATTGACGCCATGCGAGCTTCGGCACGGCCCAGCCCCGAAGTTGTTTGCACGGGATGCAACGACCCACTCGCGAGGTTCGAGGCGGATGCCTGAGACGGACGAGATCCGCACCTGGCGACGCCGGCGGGACCCGTCAGCGGCAGGCCCCGCTGCCCGAGTCCTTGAAGGTGCCGCTGCCGGCCGGAACGAACTGCCACGTGTAGCTGCCCGAGGAGAGCGTCAGCTTGAGGACCCCGAAGGTGGTGCTGTTGCGAACCTCGCTGTTGGCGCGGATGGTCGAGAAGCCGCGCAGGCTCGCGCCGCCGGTACCGACCACGAATTCGCGGATGCCTTTCGCCGGGTCGGCCGCGCCGCCGGGGGTCTGGGGCGCAAACCGCTCGTAGTCGTGATCGTGGCCGTTGACGATGACCTCCGCGCCCGCCTCGTACAGCGCGTTCCACAAGGGCGTGACGCCCGTGTCGTTGCCGTGCTCTCCGGAGCTGAAGCGCGGGTGGTGCCAGTAGGCGAGGACGCAGGCACGAGGACTGGTCGCCAGGTCGGCGCGCAGCCATTGCTCCTGTTCCGACCCCGCCGCACAGCTCACCTTCGTGCAATTCGAATTCAGGGCGTAGATGCGCCACGCGCCGAGGTCATAGGCATACCAGCCGGTGCCGACCGGGCCCGCCCGTGTGCCGAAGTAGCCGAAGTAGCCCCCGGCTCCTGACGTCCCGTAGTCATGGTTGCCGGGAGCCGGGTTCGTCCGGTCGCGGAAGGCGCCCCAGGTCGGGCCGTAGCAATCGCGGAACTCGGCGGCGGTTCCGCCCTCGTAGGCGTTGTCACCGGCGGTGAAGACGGTCCCGGCGATGCCCGCCACCACCTTCGCCGTCGCGCTGTCCGCCGTGAGGCCGCATGACGCGATGTCGCCGGCCCCCACGAGCACGACGCCGGCGGCGGCCGTCGCGGCCGGGGAGGGCGTTGGGGACGGGGTCGGAATGGGTGCCGGGCTGGGCGGTGCGGAGGAGGGCGGTGACGAAGGGGGCGGTGTCGCGCCGGCGACCGGCGTGAGCACGACGAACGCGTCCAGATCCACACGTGGACTGCCCGCCGTACCCAGCGCGCGGATCTCGATCGTCCGCTGCGCCGAGGTCGGCCAGGTGCGGCTGAAAACGATCAGCCTCGAGGCCGCTTTCAATCGGTTGGTGTTGACGGTGCCTGCGAGGACGCCGTCGATGTAGACGCCCGCTGCGCCGCGGAGCGGGCTCACGGAGGCCACCCAGGCGAACGAGCTCCCGGTGAAGGTGAACCGCGCGATGCCGCCGACGGACCGAGTGGTCCGCGCCGCGCCGCCGTCGTACCACTTCGAAGTCGTCGGGCTCCAGGTGCCCTTCACGAACGCAAGATCTCGAGCGGTCTCCTGGGCAACGGTGAGTCGGAAGGCGTCCCCCGTTGTCCACGCCCCGACGTTTCCGGCCAGATCGACGGCCCGGACCTGGAACTGGTACGTCCGATCGCGGGGCATGGTGAGGGTCGTGCCTTGCGCAGCGGCCGACGCCTTCGGCATCGTCGTCCATGCCTTGCCGTTCACGCTCCGCTGGAGCTCGTAGGACACGACACCCGACCCGGTGTCCGTGGCCGCGTCCCAGGCGATCGACAACGTGACACCTGAGCCGATCGCGCTGTTGACCGGCAGGCTGACCCGCGGCGGCGCTGCGACCGGGGCTGTCGAATCGTCGAGCACCGTGATCGTCGCCGCGCCCGTGACGCCGTTGGCTGTCGCGACGACCTGCCCGGTCCCGGGGGCCGTTGCCACGAACCGGCCGGCCGCGTCGATAGTCCCGATCGGGGCCGTCACCGACCAGCCGACCTGGCCTGATGTCAGCGGAACGGCGTTGTACCCGGCATCCATCCCCTTGAACGTGAAGCTCACCGTGCCGTTCCGATAGACGCTCCGGGATCCAGGCAGGACGTTGAGCGCCGAGAGCGGCCCGGTGGGCACATTGCTGATGACCTGGATGCTGTTGGTGACGCCCCGCTCAGAGGAACCGGAGGGCCGGTTGGCGAGCGCCGGACCCGCGGTCCCGGCGCGGCGGACGGCGAGCGCCGTGGAGCCACCTCCATCGAGGTTGATCGCGTTGACCGCTCCGCGCGACAGCATCAGCTCGGCGAGCTCGGGCAGGCGCATCCCGCGGCTCCAGTCCGATCGCCCGCCATCCACCGCGGCAAGGATCAGCCGGCCGTCGGCGGTCAGGCCGATCGCGCTGCGGGCATGGAGCTGGTCCGCGCTCGCCGGGCGAGGCGAGATGCTGACCGCGCCATCGCGCACGATCCACTCGCGCCCACCGATGGCCTGCTGGATCGACTCCCAGCCCGCGGTCGCGGAGGTCGTGAGCGTGATCTGCTCACCGGGGACGAGGGTTGCGAGCGGCGAGGTCGCCGGCGCCGTGAGGATGACCGTTCCGGGGTCGATCGGCCAGCCACCCTCGGCCGGCCGGACCGCCGCGACGAACCCGGTCCACGCCCCCGAGATCCGCAACGGCAGCGCGAGCCCGCCGAGGACGATATCGATTCCCGTCGCTGCGGTGCTCGTCTGGCCGGCGAAGCGAGGGGTATAGAGGACGACCTCAGCCGGCCGTCGAAGCTGGTTGACGCGGTGGATCACGTATTGCGTTCCAAGGCTCGTCCCCAGCGTGACACTGACGCTTGGCGAGCCGAGCATCGGGCGACCGTCCGCCCCGACGCCGAACGTCGGTCGCGCACCCAGCGCCGTGGTCACCAGTTCGCCGGACTCCACGTGGAGGCCATTGGGTGCCTGTTCCATGAAGTTGGCGGTTCCGGCCCAGACGTCGCCGTTGATGGCAGCGACTACACGGTGGCCCTCGGACGAGCGATTCACTGCCTGTGTCGTGGTCCGCTCGAGTCCGGCAACACGACCATTCGAGAGGGAAGACTCGAACGATATGGCCGGGTTGGACAGGTCGACCTCGACGATGTTGACGGCCTGGCTGCCCGCGCTCGTCACGATCCGCCCCTGGTCGTACTGGACGCCGGGCGCGATCGGCTCGCGACTGGCCGAGGTGTAGGCGCTGACGATCCCGGCCGCGGCCGGGAAGGGAGCGACGAGGGCCAGCGGCACGAACGCGACGATCAGCGCCAGAACGAGCGACGGGGCGGCGCTGGGCCTCGGCGGCTTCGACATGGATCGCTCTCGTGCAGGGGCGCGTGGGATGCTGAGCTGACGGGCGTCGGCCTCGTACCGCGCCAGCCTACCCCATCGGCGAGCGCCAACCGAGAAACCGTGCCTCAGCCGAAACACGAGGCTCCCGATCGATGGGTCCGCCTGTAGGCGCGCTAACCCGACGCCAGCTCGTGCTCGACCCAACCCTCGCCGGCCCAGCCGGCGATCGGACGGACGGCGTCCGAGCCCTCGATCGCCTCACGGCGGCGGCGGGCCGACCCCACTGTCTCGTGCCATCCAGGTGGCACCAGCCCGGGAACCAGGTCGGCGAGCGGCGCGAGGACGAAGAGGCGGGCGGCGGCGTCCCGGTGGGGCACCACGAGCAGGCGGTCGGCCTTGCCGGGGTCGAGCGACAGGCCCTCGGGCGGGCGATCCAGCGACAGTCGGGCGCGGCCGAAGATCAGCAGATCAAGGTCCAGTTCGCGCGGGCCCCAGCGCTCGCGGTCCTGTCGCCCGAATGCATGCTCGAGACTCTTGAGCGCCACGAGCAGGGCAGCAGCGCCGGTCTCGGGGTCCGGGCCCGCCGGCACGTCCAGGGCGACGACGGCATTCCGGAAGTCCGGCTGGTCCTCGATGCCAACCGGCGTCGTAACGTAGAGCCGCGAGACGCCCCGGAGCCGCGCACCAGGCAGCGAGGCGAGCGCACGGACGCCCGTGGCGAGGGTCGCGGCCGCGTCGCCGAGATTCGCCCCGAGCCCCACGTACGCGCGGACCTGACGCATGGAGCGTGCCAAATTCCCTCCCCTCGCTAGACTCGTGGGGTGACCCGCGTCGTCGTCATCATCCTCCATGCCGTGCCGGGCCCGAGCGCGGGGTCCCTCGAGGCGGCACTCGCGGCCGTGCGAGCCGCCAATGCGACGCGCCAGGCGCGTGGCTTCGAGAAGGCCGGCGCAATGGCGCGGATCATCGAGACTCGGTCCGACGGCGCTCCATTCGGGACGCGGCTTCGGCGGCTGGCGGCCCTCGACGCGGACGCCGGGATCATCATTCTCGGGTCGGGAAGCGTCCCACTCGCGACGGCAACGGACCGGCGGGCGTTCGTCGCGGCGGCGAGCGGCTCTGGCCATGTCCTCACCAACAACCGCTACTCGGGCGACATCGCGGCCATCCCACAGAAGGTCGCGTTCGCTGCGCTTCGCGAGCTCCCCGACCTGACCGCCGACAACGGCCTCCCGCGCTGGTTTGCGGATCGCGGCTTCGCCGTCCGCGATCTCCTGAGCCGGTGGCGGCTCCAGGTAGATCTCGATTCCCCGATCGATGTCCTCATCGCCGGCCTGGCGGAACCGGACGATCCGGCCTTCGAGCGGGTGCGCGACGCTGCCGCGCGGATCAGGACCTGCACCGCCGATCCTCGAGCGCAGTTCCTCGTCGCGGGACGAACGTCGTCGGACGCCCTGCGCTGGGTAGAACAGCACACGGCGAGCCGCACCCGTGCCCTCATCGAGGAGCGCGGCATGCGGACGGCGAGCCCGGGCCAGCGGCCCGCGCGTTCGACGCTCGGCCTGCTCCTCGATCGCCCAGGGCCGGCGGCCTTCGGGTCGCTGATCGCCGAACTCTCGGACGCGGCCGTCGTGGACACGCGGGTCCTCCTCGCCCACCGGCTCGGGTCGGACGAGACCGCCTGGCCGGCCGTGGAGGACCGCTTCGCGAGCGATCTCCTCCTCCACGAGGGAATCGGCGACCCGTGGTTGAAAGCACTCACGAAGGCGGCCGCGACGGCCGCGATCCCGGTCCTCCTCGGCGGGCACACGCTCGTGGGGCCGGGCCTCCGTCTCCTGCTGCAAGCGCGCCGCCGATGATCAGCGGTCCGGTGCCGGGCCTGCGCCGCCCGGCCGACCTCGCACCACGCCCGGACCCGGGACACGAGCCTGCCCTGCTCGAGGTGATCCGCACGGAGATCACATCGGCCGGCCCCATGACCTTCGCCCGGTTCATGGAGCTCGCGCTGTACCACCCGGAACTGGGCTACTACAGCACCGGAAGCCGCGGGCCGGGCAGAACATCGGACTTCCTCACGGCGCCCGAGTCGCACCCGATCTTCGGCTGGACCATCGCCCGGCAACTCGAGGAGACGTGGGACCGCCTCGGCCGCCCGGCGCGGTTCACGATCCGCGAGCACGGGGCTGGGTCGGGCGCCCTCGCGGCCGGCATCATCGAGGGCCTCGAACGTTCCGACTCCCCGCTCCGGGACGTCCTCCGCTATCGGATCGCGGAGCGCGCGCCTGATCGGGAGCGCCAGCTCCGCGAGCGGTTCGAGACCCTCGGCGCCGGGGACATCTTCGAGCCGGACGACGGTGCCCCCGTCGAGGGAGCCGTGCTCGGCAACGAGGTCCTTGATGCCTTGCCGGTCCATCGGGTCACGGCGAACGAGGACGGGGCGCTCCGCGAGCTCTACCTCGGACTTGACGGGCAGGGGGCACTTTCCACGGTCAGCGGGCAGCCGTCTACCCCGGCGCTCAGCGCCCGCCTCGACGGGGAGGGCATCCGCCTCGCTCCCGGCCAGCGCGCCGAGATCTGCCTGGAGCTCGATCCGTGGCTCACTGCTGCTGCGGGGGGGCTCGCCCGCGGGCTCCTGCTCCTCATCGACTACGGCCACCCCGCTGCAGCCCTGTACGACCCGGACCGCGGCAGCCTGCTGCGGGCCTATCTCCACCACCGTGTCCATGACGACCCGTTTGTGAATGTCGGCCGGCAGGACCTCACGGCCCACGTGGACCTCAGCGCAGTCGAGCGCTCGATGAGGGCCGCCGGACTTGAGCACCTGGGGACCACCACCCAGGCCGAGTTCCTCACCGGGCTCGGGGCCGGGGACCTCCTCGTCGCCCTGCAGGCCGATCCGCAGACGCAGTTGGAGGGGTATCTCGTGGCTCGGTCTGCGCTCTTCCGGCTGCTCGATCCCCGGGCGACCGGCCGGTTTGCCGTGCTTGCCTTCGGGCGGGATCTGCCTGCGGAGCCGCCGCTGCGGGGCCTCGCCTTCCGCCTCCCGCGCCGACCTTGAGCCACCCGGCGGCGGCACCCTCTCCGACCCCTGGTCTCGGTCCGGCTGCCCAGCCCGTCCGGGTGCCCCTTGCTAGAATGCCCGCGGGCGCCGGCCGTGCTCGCACGGTCTGTCGCGATTGCCCTCCAGGGTCGTCTCGCCCAGGCCGTGGCCGCCCAGAAGCGAGTGTCGCCCGTCGCCGGCGCCGCTCGGAGTGAGGATCGGTTGACCGGGATCTGGTACATCGTCGGGTTCGCCATCGCGGCCGCGTCGTTCACGTTCCTGACGTTCGGCGCTGCGTGGCTGCTGTCCCATCGCAACCGCGGCGATGTCCACAAGGGCCTTCCCTACGAGTCCGGAATCGACACGATCGGGGACACGCACGGCCGGTTCGGGCTGGCGTTCTACATCTACGCCCTGCTCTTCGTCGCCTTCGACATCGAGGTCATCTTCATCTATCTCTGGGCGATCGTCTTCCAGGACCTGCTCCTGGGCGGGTTCGTGAGCATGCTGGTCTTCGTGTCCATCCTGCTCATCGGACTCGCCTACGCCTGGCGGAAGGGGGTCCTCACGTGGCGATGAACGGCGACGACCTCGACGCGGAGGTCGTCACCGGCGACGGCGCTACCGCGATCGAGACGCCGACGTCAGACCCCGCCGCGGCCTCGAGTGCCCTCGTCGTCCCCGGTGGCTCGGCGGTGACCAGCCCGATCGTGGTCCGCAACGACCTCTGGTCGGCGGCCGACCCGGCGGCCTACGACGGCGGCCGCGCGAGCGACATCACCCATCTCGCGGAGGTCGAGGCGAGCGGCATCGCCGCCCGGGACGATGCGCGCTGGTCCGGCATGCTCGAGGTCATCCCGACGAAGGCGGACTACGTCCTGGACCTGCTCCGGGCGAACAGCCTCTGGCCGCTCCTGTCCGGCCTCGCCTGCTGCGCGATCGAGATGATGAGCGCGGCGACCCCCAAGAACGACATGGACCGCTGGGGCATGTTCCCGTACCGGGCCTCGCCGCGGCAGGCTGACGTGCTCATCGTCGCGGGCACCCTCACGACGAAGATGGCCGGCCCGCTCGTCCGGCTCTGGGAGCAGATGCCCGAACCGAAGTGGTGTGTCGCGATGGGCGACTGCACCTGCTCGGGCGGCCGCTACAAGCGGAGCTACAGCACGGTCGAGGGCATCGACCGGCTCATGCCCGTCGACGTGTACATCCCCGGCTGCCCACCCCGTCCCGAGGGCCTGATCTACGGGATGATGAAGCTCCAGCAGCTCATCAAGGACCGCCGCGGCCACTGGCCGGAGCGGGCCGTCGGCCCCACGGTCCCGGCGGGAGTCTGACGTGGATCGAGCCCTGAAGGCGCGCCTGGAGGCGCGGTTCGGCGACATCGCGATCGGCCCCATCCGGCAGCGCCACGACGAGACCGAGATGCGGATCGCTGCGCGGGACGTGCAGGACGTCATGCGTGCGCTCCACGACGAGGCCGAGTTCCGGTTCGAGATGATCGCGGACCTGGCCGGGGTGGACACCGGCGAGCACATGCAGGTGGTCTACCACCTGTGGGGCGAGACGACCGCAGACTGGCTCCGCATCGTCGCGGACGACCTCTCCCGCGAGGACCCGCGCGCTCCCTCCATCACGTTCCTGTGGAAGGGCGCCGAGTGGATGGAACGCGAGGCGTACGACATGTTCGGGATCGTGTTCGAGGGCAACCGGGACCTGCGGCGGATCTACATGCCGCCCGACTACACGAGCTTCCCGCTCCGCAAGGACTTCTTCCTGCCCGACGACGCGGCCCGCTCGCCGGGTGGTGGGGTTCGGCACATGGAACGCACCAACGAGCCACACGGCGCGCCGGCCGGCACCGTCCGCCGCGCGAAGGCGTAACCGGGAACCAGATGACCACGACAACCAGCCCGAACATGCATCCGTCGGCGGACGATCCGCGCGTCCTGCTGGACGAGGAGATCGGCGTCTTCGAGCCCGTCCCGCCGTATCCGCCGCGGACCGAGCGCGAGGCCGAGTTCTACACCCTCGGCGACGGGCAGATGTTCCTCAACCTCGGACCGCAGCACCCGGCCACGCACGGCGTCCTGCGCGTCGTCCTGAAGCTGGACGGTGAGCGGATCGTGGACCTGGATCCGGTCCTCGGCTACCTCCACCGCGGTGTCGAGAAGCTGTGCGAGAACGCCGATTTCCACCAGACCATCGCCTACATGGACCCGCTCGAGTACATCGCCTCGCTGTTCTGCGAATGGCCGGCCGTGATGGCCTACGAGAAGTTGCTCGACGTGCAGGTTCCGCGCCGGGCGGAGTACCTCCGGGTCCTGACCGGAGAGCTCAACCGGATCTCCAGCCACGCGCTCGCCATCGGGTTCCATGCCCTCGATCTGGGCGGGATCACACCGATCCTGTACAGCTTCATCGAGCGCGACGAGATCGTCGAGATGCTTGCCTCGATCACCGGGCAACGGATGCTCTTCAACTACTTCCGGGTCGGCGGCGTGAACGGCGACGTCAACCACGACTTCATGAGTCGACTCGGCGACTGGATGAGCCGGGCGATGGAACAGATCGAGGCGAACCTCGGGCTCCTCAACGAGAACGAGATCTTCGTCCGGCGCAACCGCGGCGTCGGCGTGATGGATGGGCGGACCGCCATGCAGATGTGCTGGACGGGCCCGAACCTGCGCGCATCGGGCGTTCCGCTCGATTTCCGCCGCGCCCACCCGTACAGCGTCTACCCGGAACTCGACTTCGACGTCCCGACCAGGACGGAGGGTGATTCGCTCGCGCGCTACCTGATCAGGGTCGAGGAGATCAAGCAGAGCCTCCGGATCATCGATCAGTGCCTTCATCAGATGCCGGATGGCCCGGTGATCGCGAACGTCCCGCGGTTGCTCAGGCCGCGGCCCGGCCGCGCGTATGCGGCAGTGGAAGGGCCGCGCGGCGAGTACGCGATCTACGCCGTGAGCGACGGAACCGACCAGCCATTCCGCTTCCGCATCCACGACCCGAGCTTCCTCCACCTCCAGAGCTTCGGGCTGCTTGCGCCGGGCGGGTTGATTGCCGACTGGATGACGATCAACGCGTCCCTCGATCCGGTCATGGGCGGCATCGACAAGTGACGACGGTCGCTCGTGCCTGGGGCCGCCTGACGCTGCCCGGCAAAGTCGTCTTCACGCTCCTCCCGCTGCTCGCCGCCCTGACGACCGGCCTCGTCGTGACGATCGTGGTCTTCGGGAGCGCGGTCTCGGACATCGTGCTGGCGAATCTCGGGATCGTCCGGTTCGCGGCCGCGGCGGCGATCATCATCGTGATCACGATCCCGATCGCGTTCCTGAACATCTATCTCGAGATGAAGATCATCGCGCGGATGAACCTCCGGGTCGGGCCGGACCGGGTCGGTCCATGGGGTTCGCTCCTGTCGGTCGTCCACGGCCTGAAGGTGCTCGTCAAGGAGGACTTCACCCCGACCGGTGCCGATCCGGTGGTCTTCACCTGGGCGCCGGTAGTCACCTACGGCGCGGCCATCATGACCCTCCTCGTCCTGCCTTTTGCCCCAGGCCTGTACGGGCAGGACTTCAACATCGGCCTGCTCTACTTCTTCGCGGTCGGCGGGCTCGGTGTCGTCGGCCTGCTCATGGGCGGCTGGGCGAGCTTCAACAAGTACTCGCTCCTCGGCGGGCTCCGGTCTGCTGCCCAGATCATCAGCTACGAGATCCCGCTGACGCTGTCGGTGGTGGGCCTGCTCATCCTCGCCGGCACGATGAGCCTCAACCAGATCGTCCAGCAGCAGTCCGGCTGGTTCTCTGACTGGTTCGTGTTCCGCCAGCCCCTCGGGTTCCTGATCTTCTTCATCGCCGCCACCGCGGAGGGCAACCGGACCCCGTTCGACCTCACCGAGGCGGACCAGGAGATCGTGGCCGGCTTCGCGACCGAGTACTCGGGCATGCGGTTCGGGTTCTTCTTCTTCGCCGAGTACGTGAACGTGTTCGTTCTTTCGGCGTTGACCGTCGTCCTCTTCCTCGGCGGCTGGAACGCGCCGTTCCCGTTCCCGGAGCTGGCGATCCCGCTCGATCCAGGCGGCCTCGGGATCCCGCTCCTGTTCCTCATCGCGCTCGTCCCGGTCATCGCGACACTCGTGCTCGCGGCGCCGTTCTACCTCATCCGCAGCTCCGTGCGCTGGTGGGTCGCCCTGATCATCGGGTTCGTGCTGTTCAACGTCCTGGCCGGCGGACTGGTCTTCGCCTGGGCGTTCGTGAGCTTCGACTGGGTCGCCGGCCTCGTCTGGTTCATGGCAAAGACCTTCGGGTTCGTCTTCCTCTTCGTCTGGATGCGCGGCACGCTGCCGCGGGTCCGGATCGACCAGCTGATGGGCTTCGCCTGGAAGTGGCTCCTGCCGGCCGCCCTGCTCAACCTGTTCGTGACTGCCGCCGCCGTCGTGGTGGTGGGCTCGTGAGGACCGGTCGATGAGCTTCATTCCGGGCCTCGGCATCGCCCGCGGCATGGCCCTGACCCTTCGGCGGTTCTTCGAGCCGAAGGCGACCATCCGCTATCCGGAGGTCGCGGCTGACGTCCCGCCGAAGTTCCGCGGACGCCTTCAGCTCCTGTACGACGAGTACGGCACCCTGAAGTGCGAGACGTGCTTCCAGTGCGCCCAGGCCTGCCCCATCGAGTGCATTGACATGGGCGGCATGGATACGAAGGGCCGCTTCCACGTCCACTGGGGCGCGGCCGAGACCTACGGGGAACGCCGCGAGGAGTCCGCGCTCCGGCGCTCGGGACGACCCGTGCCGGATCCCGCCTACGATCACTTCGAGGGCGTCGATGTCGGGGCCGTGGATGTGATCCTCGAGGACTTCGATCACGACCCGGCGCACCTCCTCGCGATCCTGGAGGCGACACAGGCCAAGTACGGCCATCTCCCGGTCGGCGCCCTCAAGCGGATCAGCCAGGCGACGGGCGCCGGGTATGCACAGATCTACGGCACGGCCTCGTTCTACGCGCACCTCAGGTTCCAGCCTCCGAGCGGGACCGCGCAGGCGGCGGCGATGGCCGCTCGCCGCCCGGCCGAGGCCGAGTTCCTCGCCGGCCTGGGCGCCTCGCTCACCGGCCGGCCGGGCGGCGACGCATGACCGACGTGACGATGCTCACCACTCCGAAGAACTGGCCGGCGATCCTGCTCCCGCGGACGGCCGCCGCGGATCCCGCGGACCTGGACGCCGCCACGGCGGCCGGCGCCTTCGCCGGCCTCCACCGGGCCATGCGTGACCTCGGCGCCATCGGCACGATCGTCGAGGTCGGGGCATCCGGGCTGCGTGGTCGTGGCGGAGCCGGCTACCCGGCGGCGGACAAGTGGCGCGCCGCCAGCGACACCCCGGCGGCCGGGCGCGTCGTGGTGGCCAACGGCTACGGGGCGGACCCGTCCACGAGCACGGACCGGGCCCTGCTGGAGCGAAACCCGTACGCCGTCATCGAGGGACTCGCGATCGCGGCCCTCGCCATCGGCGCCGACGAGGCAATCATTGCCGTCCGCGCCGACGCAAGCGCGACCATCCGCACGCTCGAGCGTGCCCTCGCGGCCGCGCGGGACGCCAGATTCGTGGGCCCCGACGCGCTTGGACCGGGGCACGACCTGGACGTGACCGTCCGCACGGTCCAGGGTGCCTACCTCCTGGGCGAGGAGACGATCCTGCTCAAGGCCCTGGAGGGGAAGCGCGGCCAGCCAGAACAGCGCCCGCCGCACCCGACCACACGCGGCCTGCGCGGCCTGCCCACGGTCGTCCACAACGTCCAGACCCTCGCCGCTGTCCCATGGATCATCGTCAACGGCGCGGAGGCCTTCGCGAAGATCGGCCCGGCCGGGTGCCCGGGGACGATCCTCGTCCAGGTCCGCGGACCCGAGGCGTCCGGCATCGCCGAGATCCCGATGGGCACGCGGCTGCGCGACGTCGCTGCCCTCGCGGGCTCCATGCCGGCGGGCCGGTCGCTCAAGGCGGTTCTCGTCGGCGGCCCGTCGGGCGGGATCCTGCCGCCGGACGCGCTCGACATCCCGTACACGTTCGAGGCCCTTCGCGCCGCCGGCGCCCACGTGGGCTCGGGCTCGGTGATCGTCGCCGACGACCGTGCCTGCATCGTGGACCTGGCCCGCGTCCTCACCCGCTTCTGCGCCGACGAGGCGTGCGGGAAGTCGATCCCGTGCCGGATCGGGACACGGCGGCTGTCGGAAATCGGCGACCGCCTCGCAGCGGGCACGTCACGGGCCGGGGACCTGGATCTCCTGACCGACCTGGCCGCGGACATCGTGGGCTCCGCGCTGTGCGACCACGAGCGCCTGACGACGCTCCCCCTCGTGAGCGGGATGCGATACTTCCGAGCGGAGCTCGACGAGCATCTCGAGCGCGGCTCCTGCCGCGCGGGCGTGTGCCATCCGATCGCGATGGCAGCGAGCGCGACGCACCGAGGCCCGGATCTTGGCTGACCTGATCACGCGCCCGGACAACCGCCCGGATACGCCGGCCGTCCTCGACACGATGGTGCCGCGCGAGGACACGGTCGCCGAACGGCTGCTCACCACGCAGTCGCCGCAGCGCCCGCAGTCCACGCCGGCGATTCGGATCGAGGTGGACGGACATGTCGTCGAGGGTCTGGAGGGCCAGACGATCCTCGAGGTCTGCCGGGACAACGGGATCGAGATCCCGACGCTGTGCTACGAACCGAAGCTGCCGGGCTTCGGAGCGTGCCGCATGTGCGTCGTGGAGGTCGAGGGCGAGGAGTACCCGCCGATCAGCTGCTCGCGGGCGGCAGAGGAGGGGATGAAGGTCCAGACCCAGACCGAGGAGCTGCGACGGCTCCGCCGGACGAACCTGGAGCTGATCTTCTCGGACCACAACGCGTACTGCCTGCCGCCCTGCCAGAACAAGTGCCCGAGCCACATCGACATCCCGGGCTTCCTGAAGCAGAACGCCGAGGGTAACTGGCGCGAATCAACCCGCGTCTTCAAGCGGACCATCCCGTTCCCGTCCGTGCTCGGGCGTGTGTGCCCCGCTCCGTGCGAGGACCACTGCCGGCGCGACGAGGTGGACGAGGCGATCGCCATCCGGGACAGCCACCGCTACGCCGGCGATCAGGTCATCAGGCAGATGCTCGACGATGGGATCGATCCGCCGGTCCCGTTCGAGCTCCAGCCGAAGACGGGACGCAAGGTCGCCGTCATCGGCTCCGGGCCCGCGGGCATGGCCTCCGCCTACTACCTCCTGATCAGCGGCCACGACGTCACGATCTTCGAGCGCGATGCCGCCCCGGGCGGGATGCTCCGCTACGGAATCCCGCAGTACCGCCTGCCGAAGGTCGAGGTCCTCGAGGCCGAGTACGAGTCCGTGACGCGCCTCGGCGGCAAGATGGTCTGCAACCAGGCGCTGGGCCGCGACTTCACGCTCGACGACCTCCAGTTCCAGGGCTTCGACGGGGTCGTGATCGCCATCGGCTGCTACGACACCAACAAGCTCGGCGTCCCGGGCGAGGATGCGGCCGAGGTTCTGGACGGCCTTGAGTACCTCCGGACCGCGACGCTCGGCCTGCCCTACCCGGATCACGTCGGGAAGCGGGTCGTGGTCATCGGCGGCGGGTTCACCTCCATGGACTGCACCCGGACCTCGATCCGCCAGGGTGCGAAGGAGGTCACCCTCGTCTACCGCCGTGACATGAAGGACATGCCGGCGGCCGGCGAGGTCCACGAAGCGATCGAAGAGGGCGTCACCGCCATCTTCCAGGCCGGCCCCACGCGTGTGCTCGCCGACGAGGCGGGCAATGTCACGGGCGTCGAGTTCATCCGGATGCAGCTCGGCGAGCCGGACGCCTCCGGGCGCCGTCGTCCCGAGCCGGCTCCCGGCACCGAGTTCGTCATCCCGTGTGATCGAGTCCTCCTGGCCATCGGGCAGGGACCGGACCTGACCTGGATCGGGCCCGGCTCCAGCGGGCCCAGCGCCACGAAGAATCGACGCCTTCAGGCGGACGCTGTCACCTTCGAGACGAGCCGACGCGGCGTGTTTGCCACCGGCGACGTCCGGATCGGCGCGGCCACGGTCGTCCAGGCCATTGCCGAGGGCCGCCGCGCCGCGTACGCCGTGGATGCCTACCTGCGAGGCCACGACCTGTCCGCGATCAAGACCCGCCAGACGCTGGCCGAGCCACAGCCCGAGTTCCTGTCCATCGTGCCGTTCACGGCCGAGGTCAAGGAGCCGCGCTACCGGATGAAGGCGCTCGAGCCCGAGATCCGGAACATGAGCTACGTCGAGTACGAGATCCCGTACTCCGCTGCGGAGGCCGTGGCCGAGTCGACCCGCTGCCTCCAGTGCACCTGCGAGGCGATCGGGTTCTGCGACCTGCGCCGGCTCGGGATCGAGTACGGCACGACGCTCAAGACGCTCGAGCCGCAGCACCACCAGGGCGCCGGCTATCGAAGCGTGACCGAGAACCGCTTCACCGGGATCAACCACGACTACATCCGGGATGACAGCCACGCGTTCATCCTGCGCGAGCCATCCCGCTGCATTGACTGCGGCCGCTGCGCCACCGTCTGCGCCGAGGTCGTCGGCGCCGCCTGCTACGACTTCATGCGGATCGGCTTCGACACGCTCGTCACGACCCCGCTGGATATGAGCCTCAACGACACCCCGTGCGTGTCGTGCGGGCGGTGCGCGGAAACCTGCCCGACGGGGGCGCTCATGCCCAAGCCGCGCGTCCTCCAGAAGTACGAGGTGGACGAGAGCCGCTGCATCCTGTGCGGGATCTGCGTCGACGCGTGCCCGTACGACGCGCTCCGCGACGGCGGTGAATTCGAACTTGCGCATACGAGCCGGGCGGAGCCGATGATCGACCTCATGGCGCTCGCCTCGATCGACCGCGAGACCGAGGTCTCGTACATCCACCGGGAGCGAGACTGGCTCCAGCGGGCCGTGGAGGAGGGGCGGTTCGTCGACCGGGCCAGGCTCCTGCCCGTCCTGCCCGCATCCGTCGCCGCCGCAAGCGGCAACGGCAACGGCAATGGCAACGGCAACGGCAATGCCCTCCTCGGCGCCGGTCACGGCCACGATCAGGGCGGCGCCGGCAGCGCGCACGCGCACGCGAAGTAGCCGACAGATGCGAGGCTGGCTCTACCTTCTCGGTGCGGCGATCGCCGGAGCGGTCGTCACGACGCCGGCGCTCCTCGTCTTCGTCCTCGGCGGTGGGTCCGTGGACGACGCGCTGTTCGTGGCGCTCGGGACGCTCATGCTCGTATCGGCGCTCCTCGTCGTGACGATGCGCGACATCATCCAGTGCGGCCTCGCGATGATCGTCGCGTTCCTGGCCCTGGCCGGCATCTACGTCGTGGTGGGGGCGCCGCTGGTCGCGGCGGCCCAGGTGATCGTCTACATCGGCGCGATCAGCGTCCTGATCCTGTTCGCGATCATGCTCACCCAGTCGAAGGCGGGGCCCGCTCGGCTCGTCTTCCAGACGCAGGCCGCGCCGGCCGCGGTCGCGGCCGTGATCCTCGCCGTCCTCATCACGCTCGGCGTAAGCGCGACAGATTGGGGCGAGACTGCGGAGCGCGCCCGACTCGCGACAGACACGCTCGCGCTGATCCTGTTCCAGGACTACGTGCTCCCATTCGAGGTGGTCAGCGTCCTCCTCCTCGCGGCGGTGATCGGCGGCGTGTTCATCGCCAAGCGTGAGGAGGATCCCGGCTGATGGGCCTGGCCAACTCGCTGGACGCGTACCTCATCCTGGCCGGCGTGCTGTTCGCGATCGGCACGTTTGGGTTCCTCGCTCGCCGCAACGCCATCAGCATGCTCATGTCGATCGAGCTGATGCTGAACGCGGTCAACCTGGCGATCGTTGCGTTCGGGTCGTTCATCCCGAATCTCAAGGCCGACGGCTCGATCATCGCCCTGATGGTCATGGCCGTCGCCGCGGCCGAGGCCACCGTGGGGCTAGCGATCATCATCGCGATCTACCGGAACCGGAAGACCCCGCTGGTCGACGAGTACGACGCGATGCGCCGATGAACATGGACACCCTGATCCCGCTCATCGCGGCGCTGCCCATGGGTGGGTTCCTGTTCACGGCCGTCGTCGGGCGGCGGCTGGGCAAGCGCGCCCACATCGTGCCGGTCCTCGCGGTCGGGCTGTCGTGGGTGATCGCGATGGTCGTCGTCTACACCGCGCTGACCGGCGGCTTCGGGGAGGGCGGCCAGACCGTGAAGCTGTGGGACTGGATCCCCGCCGGTGCCTTCCAGGTCGAGGCGGCGTTCTTCGTCGACAACCTGACCGCCGCCCTCCTCATCGTCGTCACCACGGTCGGCCTGCTCGTCCACATCTACTCGATCGGGTACATGAGCCACGACCCAGGCTACTGGCGGTTCTTCGCGTACCTGAACCTGTTCATGTTCTCGATGCTCCTGCTGGTCCTCGGAGACAGCTGGCTGACGGTCTTCGTGGCCTGGGAGCTCGTTGGCCTGTGTTCGTACCTGCTGATCGGGTTCTGGTACCGGAAGAACTCGGCGGCACTCGCGAGCAAGAAGGCGTTCATCGTCAACCGCGTCGGCGACGTGGGATTCGCGCTCGGGATCATGGCGATCTGGGTGAACACCGGGACGCTCAACATCCGGGAGTCGATCGACGTCCTCACAAGCCACACGCTCGTCGCATTCCCGATCCCGGTCGGGCTGATCGCCCTCCTCATCTTTGCCGGCGCCATGGGCAAGAGCGCCCAGTTCCCGCTCCACGTCTGGCTCCCGGACGCGATGGAGGGCCCGACCCCGGTCTCGGCCCTCATCCATGCCGCGACGATGGTCAACGCGGGCGTCTACCTCGTCGCGCGGGCCAACCCGATCTTCGCCAGTGCACCTGAGGCGATGGTGGTGGTGGCCGGGATCGGCATCTTCACCGCGCTTCTGGCGGCCTCGATCGCGCTGACCCAGACGGACATCAAGCGCGTCCTGGCCTATTCGACGCTGTCGCAGCTCGGCTACATGTTCGCCGCGCTCGGCGTGGGGGCGTGGACGGCGGCGATCTTCCACCTGATGGCCCAGGGGTTCACCAAGGGCCTGCTATTCCTGGCCTCGGGATCGGTCATCCATGCGGTCCACGATGAGCAGGACATGCGGAAGATGGGCGGCCTCGCGAAGAAGATTCCGCACACCTACCGGACGATGCTGATCGGGTCGATCGGGATGGCCGGGATCCCGCCGCTGGCCGGCTTCTTCAGCAAGGACGAGATCCTCGGCGAGACGTTCAAGGCCGGTTTCTATTGGGTCTGGGCCATCGGCGTGATCGTCGCGATCATGACCGCGTTCTACATGTTCCGGCTCATCGGCCTGACGTTCTGGGGCGAGAGCCGGGTGGACAAGGCCGTCGAGCCGAAGATCCACGAGTCGCCGCGGGTGATGACCCTGCCACTCTGGCTGCTGGCGATCCCTTCGCTGCTGCTCGGGCTGTTCCTCGCCTGGCCAGGCCCGCCGCTCGGGCCGCTGTTCGGGCAGCACGGTCCCGGACTCCTCGCCGGGTGGCTGGAGCCGGTCTACGCGCACGGACTCGAGATCCTCGGACACCACGAGGCCGAGTTCGCGATCTTCGGGATCGACGGCGTCCTGATCCTGATCAGCATCGCGGTCGCGACCGCCGGCGTGCTCGCCGCCTGGCGCCTGTTCGGCGTCGAAATCGGCGGGCTTCGGCGACGCGGTCAGCCGGAGCGGGTCCAGGCGCTCAGCGCCCGGGTTCCGTTCCTCTACCGCGCCTCGCTCAACAAGTGGTGGTTCGATGAGCTCAACCACCTCGTCTTCATCGTGATCGGCGGGCGCGTCGCGGCGTTCCTGTGGTGGTTTGACGCGAACGTCGTGGACGGCATCGTCAACGGCATCGGCGCAGTCACCCGACTGAGCGGCGGCGGGCTGGCGCGTATTCAGACCGGGCACGTTCAGAACTACGCGCTGGGTATCGCGATCGGGCTGATCGTGATGGTCGCCTCGTATGCCCTCATGGTGAGCAGCTGACGATGGACGGCTTCCCGATCCTCTCGGTCATCGTCTTCCTGCCCCTGGTCGGCGCACTCCTCGTGGCGGCCCTGCCGGCATCCGCGGCCCGGCCCGTCGCGCTCGGGGCAGCGCTCCTCACCTGGATCGCCTCGCTCCTGCTCGTGATCGGCTTTTCGGTCGGACGGGGCGGGCTCTTCCAGTTCACCGAGGAGCTCTCCTGGATCCCGATGTTCGGGATCGAGTACAAGCTCGGCGTCGACGGCCTGTCACTGCTGCTGGTGGTGCTGACCACGACCCTGTCCTGGATCAGCATCCTCGCGAGTTGCCGCCCCATCCAGACCCGGATCAAGGAGTACATGGTCTCGTTCCTGATCCTCGAGGTCGGGATGATCGGCGTCTTCCTGGCCCTGGATATGTTCCTGTTCTACATCTTCTGGGAGATCGTCCTGGTCCCGATGTACCTGATCATCGGGATCTGGGGCGGCGCGAACCGGATCTACGCCACGATCAAGTTCGTCCTCTACACCCTCGTCGGGTCGCTCCTCATGCTTGTCGCGATCCTGGCGACCGCGTTCGCCTTCCAGGCGGCGCACGGCGGCGACTGGACCGGCGCGTTTGACTTCGAGGCCCTGCGGGCGTTCGCGACGGGCGGCGGGGGCTTCGATCCCACGCTCCAGCTGCTGGCCTTCGGGGCGTTCTTCCTGGCCTTCGCGATCAAGGTCCCGATGTTCCCGTTCCACACCTGGCTGCCCGACGCCCACGTGGAGGCGCCCACGGCCGGCTCGGTCATCCTGGCCGGCGTGCTCCTGAAGCTCGGCGGCTACGGATTCATCCGGTTTGCCCTGTCGTTCTATCCGGACGCGGCCCAGACGTACGCCCCGGCGATCATCCTCCTGAGCCTTATCGCGATCATCTACGGCGCGATCGTCGCGCTCGTCCAGCCGGACCTCAAGAAGCTGGTCGCCTATTCGTCGGTCAGCCACATGGGCTTCGTGACTCTCGGGATCTTCATCTTCCAGCCACTGGGCCTGGACGGCGCGATCCTCCAGATGGTCAACCACGGTCTCATCACGGGGGCGCTGTTCCTCCTCGTCGGCATCATCTACGAGCGCACCCATGACCGGGCGATCGCAAAGATGGGTGGGCTGGCCGGGCGGATGCCGGTCTACGTCGCGATCCTCGGGTTCTTCGTCTTCGCGTCGGCCGGTCTGCCGGGCCTGTCCGGGTTCGTCGGCGAGTTCCTCACCCTGGTCGGCACGTTCTCGTACCACCCGCTCGCGGCCGCGGTCGCGACGTTCGTGATGATCCTCGGCGCGGCGTACCTCCTCTGGATGTTCCAGCGGGTGGCGACCGGCGAGCTGTCCGAATTCCTTGCCGGGCTCGGGAGCCGCCTCTCGGAGATCAACGCGGTCGAGATCCTGACGCTCGCGCCGCTGGGCGCGCTGGTCGTGGTGTTCGGGTTGTTCCCGGGCATCCTGCTCGACATCGTGGACGGGTCGGTCAGCCGATCCCTCGCCGACGTCGGCACCGGCACCGCCATCGCGATCGATCCGGTGCTCGTTGCGGCGGGCATTGGGGCGATTGCCGCGGTGATCGTCATCCGGATCGCGACGCTGCCGGCAGTCCGTCGGGCGCTGACGTCCGAGAGCGCCACGTGAGCGCCGCCCGATGACCTTCCAGGATCTCGTCACCATCGCGCCGTTCGTCGCAGGCGTCCTCGTGGCGGCCGGGGTGATCGCGGCCGACATCGTGGCACCGGGCCGGCGCGGTCCCGTGCTCGTCGTCGCGCTCGGCGGGCTCGCGGTCGTCGGGGCGCTCACGATCGTCACCGGCTCCACGACCACCACCGCATTCGGCGGGGCGTACCGAGTCGACGACCTGACCACGTTCCTCGACGTCGTGTTCGTGGGAATCGTGGCGATCACGCTCCTGGTCGCACCGGACTACCTCGAGTCGCGGCGCCTGCCGATGGCCGAGTTCGCGGCCGTCCTGTTGTTCGCGATGACGGGCGCGATGCTCATCGCGGCCTCAGCCGACCTCCTCGTCCTGTTCATCGGCCTCGAGCTCATGGTCCTGCCGGGCTACCTCCTGGCCGCCTACCACAAGAGCGACGGCTACTCGACCGAGGGCGCGATCAAGTACTTCCTGCTCGGGTCGTTCAGCTCGGCGATCTTCCTGTTCGGGCTGGCGTTTGTGTGGGGCCTCACGGGGACGACGCGGATCACGGAGGTCGCCGAGTCGCTCGCGGCCATGACGTCGGGCGGCGGCCTGTCCGCGGGCCTGGCCCTCGGCCTCGCGTTCATGACGACGGGCGTGGCCTTCAAGATCGCCGCGGTCCCCTTTCACTACTGGACGCCGGATGCATACCAGGGCTCGCCGACGCCGGTCACCGGGTACCTGAGCGTCGGTCCGAAGGTCGGGGCATTCGCGCTGATCCTGCGGCTCTTCGTGGAGGCGCTCGGGCCGCTCAAGGCCGACTGGCTGCCGGTCGTCGTCGTCCTCGCAGTCCTGACGATGACGTTCGGGAACCTCGTCGCGCTGACGCAGACCAACGTCAAGCGGATGCTCGCCTACAGCTCGATCGCCCACACCGGGTACATGCTCGTGGGCCTGGCCGCGTTCGCGGCCGGGCGTGTCGAGGGCCTGGAGGGCCTCCTCTACTACGGCGCTGCGTACTCGGTCATGAACCTCGGTGCGTTCGCCGTGATCGCGGCTCTCCAGAAGCGCGCCGGCGTGACCTCGAACCTGGATACGTTCGCGGGCCTCGGCCGACGCGAGCCGATCCTGGCGATCCTCATGACCCTCTTCCTGCTGTCGCTCACGGGCATCCCGCCGACGGCCGGCTTCTTCGCGAAGGCCTACGTCATCCTGGCGGCCGTTCAGGCGAGCCAGGCCGGGACCGCGGTGCTCGGGGTGCTCGCGGTGGTGGCCGTCCTGAACGCCGCGGCGGCGGCGTTCTACTACCTCCGGGTCGTCGTGTACATGTTCATGCGCGACCCCACGTCGGAGCAACCGGCCCTCGCGCATGGCCGCCTGCTCTGGGCCGGCCTGCTCATCACGACGATCCTCACCGTGGCCCTTGGCCTGTTCCCCGGCCCGCTCCTCGATATCGTGGGGGCGGCCGCCGGCGTGATCGGGTAGTGCCGGCGCCCCGCCTCCGGCGCCGACGACTAGGTGTGCTTCCCACCCAGGTTGCTGACGACCGCCACTGCCGCGGGTCATGCCCGGGTCGGATCGGGTGTTGGCCGCCGTGATCGGGCTGGTTAATCGGAATCGCTGCGTACGAGCGTGGCCATGGGCGATATCCGTCGATTCCGCTGCTCGGCCGAGCGTGGACGGGCCCGGTTTGATGAGCCACATCGATCAGCCCCCGGGAAGTCCCCGTCGACAACGTCCCTGGGAATCACAACTAGGGCGTGACCGAAACGCCGGGCAGGATCGTGCCCAGGTTCGTCGCCATCACGTCGGGCCCGATCCCGCCGAGCGCACCGGCGCGAATGATCCCGTCGCGGTCCACCCAGAAGTGGATCGGCAGCGTGACCGCAGCCCAGGCCGCTGCGGCCGAACCGTCAGTGTCCAGCCCGACCGGAAACTGCGCGTTGAGCGACCGGACGAAGGCCGCCACCGTCCCATCGTCCTCGCGAACGTCGACCGCGATGACGACCAGGCCCGTGTCCGCGTAGCGGACGGCGAATCCGTTCATCAGCGGGAACTCCTCGACGCAGGGCGGGCAGATCGTCTGCATGAAGTTGATCCAGACGGGCCGGCCCTTCAGGTTCGCGAGGTCGATCCGGCCGCCGCCGAGCTGCGGAACGGCCAGCGCGGGTGCCGGCGACCCGACGTGGAAGGCGGTGCTGCCGATCGTCGCCCGCACGGACGGCTGGGAACCGGACGAGCCGCCGGGGGTCTCCGTCTCGCCCTCGCTCGGAGGCGCGGACGAGGCGAGCGGGTGCGGCGTTGCGACTCGCGTGGGCTCGGGGAGGAGCAGGACCGCCCCGACAAGGAGCGTGAGTGCCGCGGCTGCCCCTGCAACCAGCCCAGCGAGCACCGTGGTGCGAGGTCCCATTGGCGCGAGAGTACCAGTACGAGCGACCGGGGGCGGGTGCAATGACGCGCTGCTAGCCTTCGGTCGTGGACGAGTTCGCCCTCCGCCTGCGCTCGCGCTTCGTGCCCGCGGTCCTGTCCGCGCTGGGCGTCGCGTTGCTCACGGCGGGCCTCCTGACCTACACCGCACCGGTGGAGGCGGGACCGGAGCCTTCCCAGGTTCCGACGATCGTCACGCTGCCCCCGACCCCGACCCCGACGGTCACGGCCAGGCCCTCGGGCGCCCCGACACCCTCGCCGGTACCGACTGCGCCCGCCGATCGCGTCGCAACGAGGGTCGTCATTGCCGCCCTCGGGATCGACCTCCCCGTCATCAGGCAGCCGGACCCGAAGCCGGCCTGCGACGTCGCGATGTACACCCCGGAGCTCTCGCAGCCCGGCATGCCGGGCGCGACGTACATCTATGCCCATGCGCAAGCCGGGATGTTCCTGCCGATGCTGGAGGCGTCGAAGATCGACAACGGTGCGAAGATGCTCGGGATGATCGTCGAGGTCTACACGAGCGACGACCAGCTCTTCCTGTACGAGATCTACCAGGTGCGCCGTCATGTCCCGTTTGAGGGGGGATATGTTGACGCGTTCGCTGCGACCGACTCGGAACTCTGGCTCCAGACCTCCGAAGGCGTCGGGAAGTTCTTCCCGAAGCTTCAGCTCGTCGCCCAGTTCCTGAGCTCGGGTCCGGCCGACAACGCCGCGTCCCATCCGGACGCCAAGCCAAGGGTCTGCGGCTGACGAGGCCGACCCGCGCTAGCAGGGCTGGCCAGTTTCTCCCGACCGCCCCCCCCGGATGGCGCTACGGACAGATCGAGGCCCCCGGCCGCCGACCCGCGCATCACGGGGCCGCGCCCCTCAGCTGGTCCACGGATCGACCAAGCGACGAACGTGCGGCCGGGTCGAACCAGCTCGGTCGTCAAATGGCGCGTGGATCGACCTTTCAGCGGCGGAGGGACCCCGGCGGGCTCCTCAGGGCATCGACGGACGCGCCTCCTTCGTCGGATGGCCGATGCGTGGACCACGTGCGCCCTCGGGTCGGACCGAGGGCCCAGACGGGGGTCGGGCCGAGGGACGGTCGATCGCATTCGGCCACGAACCGAGGCGCTCCGCTCGCTCCAGGCCACCGCTCGACGATTCATGACCGGTGCGTACCGGCGTCGCCCGACCGCTGGCCTCAGATCCAGCCGAGGCGGCGCAGGACGAGCGCTGCGAGCGCGGAGACGGCCACGGTCACGATCGCGACGCCCCAGAATCCGGCCGCCTCGCCGCCGCTGAAGGCCAGGCCTGCCTCGCTCATCCCGAAGATCCCCGCGATCGCCCCGATGCCGGCGAGGATGACGGTCACGCCGGTGAGCCGCTTCATGATTGCCGACAGGTTGTTGTTCACCTGCGACAGGTAGACGTCGAGCGTCGCCGTGACGAGCTCGCGGTCGGTGTCGAGCTCGTCCGTGAGACGGATTACATGGTCGTAGATATCCCGGAAGTAGATGATCTCCTCCGGGTCGATCAGCGCGAGCTCACGGTTGGTGAGCTGGTTGAGGACCTCCCGAACCGGCGAGACGGCGCGCCGGACGGCGATCAACTCCCGCTTCAGGGCAAAGACGCGGGTGAGCGTGGAGCGGTCGGTCCGCTCGATGACGTCGTCCTGGAGCTGGTCGATCGCGTCCTCGACGCGATCGGCGAACGGGAAGTAGGCATCGACGATCGTGTCGCACAGGGCCCACAGCACGTGGTCCGCCCCGGATCGCATGATCGGTGCGAGGCCCGCTCGAAAGTGGTCGGCAGCGCGCGGATCCCAGGAAGCGGGGTGCGAGCTGAGGAGAAAACCATCGCCGAGCACGAGGTCGACCTCGTGCGATTGGACCTCGTCCCCGTATTCGAGGAAGAACAGCACGATGTGCACGAGCCCGTTCGTCGCCTCGATCTTGGAGCGCTGGTTGCCCTCGACGATGTCCTCGGCGATGAGTGGGTGGAGACCCAGGAGTTCGGCCACGCGGTCCACCTGGGCGGGGCTCGGGGACGCCAGGTCGATCCAGACGGATTCGGTCGGCCGGTCTCCGGCGCCGCGGAGGAGGCCGCTCTCGAGCTCCTGGAGCGCGACGCCATCGACCAGTTCACGAACAGCGCCGTCCCGAAAAGCGGCCAGGGAGATCCGGCCCTCCTGCTCATTCCGCCCCGCTTCGCTGGTCACGCGGTCGCTCCAGGTTCGGTCCCGGGTGCCGGCTCGTCCGGCATCGTGGCCGCCGCGAGGATACGCCGCCGTCCCAGGGCGAGGGAGGGCGCGAATGCGACGGCTGTGACAGCCGCCGCAACGAGGAAGATCCCGACGAGGATCCGGGCGGCTTCATCAGAGGCCCACTGTTCGAGTGCCTGGACGACCAGGCCGTCCTGGAGCGGCCGATCCCGGAGCGCCTCGGGGATGTACGACCGGTACGAGTCGGGCGTGGCGTAGATCTGGCGTGACAGCCGGTCGATCGTCGTCGATCCAAACGCCGTCAGGGCCGCGAGCCCGATCGCCATACCGAGCATCCGGGCGACGGTCACCGTGGCCGAAGCTGCGCCGAACGCGGCCCTGCCTACCGCCTCGATCGCGGCCGTGGAACGGGTGGTCACCGTCAGCCCAAACCCGAGGCCGAAGATCGCCAGGAGACCCGCGATCTCGCCGATCCCGGTCGCCGGTGTCCAGGCAGACATTCGGACAAGGGCCGTGACACTCAGGGCGAGGCCCGCCACCGTGACGACGCGGAGCCCGAGCACCCGGAGCAGGAAGCCGGATACCAGCGCACCGATTGCGGTGGCCCCGGCCAGGGCGCCGAGGGCAATCCGCTGGACGTCGGGGCCGCCGTACAGGACGCGGTCGACGAACACCGCGCTGCCCACGATCGCCGTCGCGAATCCGTACCCGGTGAGGAGCGAGACGAGCGCTGCCGAGGAGAACGCCCGGTTGCGGAAGAGCCGGGTGTCGAGGAAAGCTCGCGGATGCCGCGCCCCGATCCGGGCCGCAATCGCTACGCCGACGAGGCCCGCCGCTCCGGCGAGCCCGAGGATGAGGGCCTGGTTCACGGTGCTGCCGGCGATCTCCTCGCTCCCGGCGAGCGTCGTGGCGAGGACGATGAGCGCGATCCCCACGGAGAAGGCGGAGGCGCCACCGAGATCCAGCGGGCCTCGCTCGCGCTGCGTCTCCCAGCCTGCGGAGGCGGCCCACGCGACGGCCAGCGCAGCGATCCCGATCGGGACGTTGATGTAGAAGACATAGCGCCACGGCGCCGCGAGGGCGTCGTGGAGCGGCCCGTCCACCAGCCCCGCCCCTTCGAGCGCCGCTGCGGGATGGAAGCCGCTGACGATCCAGGCCCCCACGAACGGGCCCGCGGCCATCCCGAGGAAGGTGAGCCCGCCGATGACCCCGAGGGCGCGGGGGCGCTCGTGGTCATCGAACAGGTGCGAAGCCGCGGCCGTCCCGACCGGCACCAGGATCCCGCCGCCGATGGCCTGGACCACGCGGCCGGCGATCAGCTCCTCCAGCGACAGTGCCCGACCCGCCAGGGCCGACCCGAGGGTGAACAGGACGAGGCCACCCAGGAAGAGACGCCGGGTGCCCCACTGGTCCGCGAGGCGCCCGGCCAGCGGCATCGTGATGACGTACGCGATCAGGTACCCGTTGATGATCCAGGACGCCAACCGGAGCTCGGTCCAGCTCGCAAGGTCGGTGACGATCGACGGCAGGGCAACCGCCGTCACCATCAGCTCGAGACCGGACAGGAACACCCCGACGCCGAGCACCGCGAGCAGAACGAGCGCCGACCGACGTTCCATCGAGGCGAGTGTAGGGCGCGCACGGGCCACATCGTCGCCGAAGACATCGGTCGCGCCGCCGGGACCGGCGGCGCGCGGCTCAGCTGTCGCGGCGATCCGTGATCCGAATGGCCGCGCCGATCGGACCCGCAACCCAGGCCGCAACGACGCAGATGAGCGCCAGCACCGCGCCGGGACTGCCGAGCCGTGAGACGAGGTACTGGCCGGTCGGCCCAAGGACGCCGCCTTCGGCATCGAGCAGGAGGAGCGCGGCCAGCCGACCAGAGGTCAGCGGGTCGATGGCAGCGGCTCCAAGGATCGCGGCCTCGCCGAAATGGACGAAGGCACCGAGCCCCAGGACGACCAGGTCGACGCCGATGGCGAGCGTGAACCAGACGGCAATCGCGCCGAGGGCGGCCTGGAGACGGGTCGCGGCGAGCGCGCCCACGAGGACTCCGATCGCGGCGGCGGCGGCGGCCACGACCAGCATCACCCCGAACAGGGCCGCGAACGTGGGCAGGTCCTCGAGTGGCACCGTGCCGGCGATGACCAGCGCTGCCAGCCCGAATCCGGCGCCGAGGGAGAGCCACGCGGCCGCCGTGACCGACCACCAGGTCGTCAGGACGAGCCCTCCAGACCCGATACCGCGGGCACGGAGCATCGCGGCGAAGCCATTCTCGCGGTCGCCGGTGAGCGCGAGGGCGCCGAGGAGGATGGCCTGTGCCGTGGGCAGGAGGATCGCGAGGTTGACGATCGCGGCCGCGGCCGGCCCGACCGCGCCGAGCCCGACCTGCCGGAACGATCCGAGACCGAGCAGCGTCGCGAGTCCCGCGGCGACCGCGAAGACGGCTGCGGCGGCGATCGTGGCACGACCGCGGAAGAGGATCCGGGCCTGGAAGGCGGCGAGCGCCATCATGCCGCGCCCTCAGACCGGATGGTGTGCCCAAGGCTCGCGAGGAACGCCGTGGCCGGCCCGAGTGCGGCGAGCCGGCTGTTGTCAATGCGGGCCGCGAGGTCGGCCGCCGCGAGGACGTCGTGGGCGGCAGGGCTGGCCACGAGGACGATGGCGCCGGCATCACGGTGGGCCCGGAACAGGCCGGTCGCAATCGCGCGGGCTTCGTCATCCAGGTTCGCAAGCGGCTCGTCGAGGAGCACGAGGTCCGGCGCGCCCATGAGCGCGCCGGCGAGCGCGACGCGCTGGGCCTGGCCGCCGGAGAGCTCGCCGATTCGCCGGGACCCCTCGGGCACGAAGTCGTCCGGTGGGGAAACCCTGTCCGGGGTCCCGTCGACGAGCGCCCGGAGGAGGCCGAGGACATCGGCAACCGTGGCCGCCGCCGGGAGCCGGAGGCGCTGCGGCAGGTAGGTGGTCCGACCATCCCCGGGACGAAGCGGGCGGCCGTCGAGGGAGGCCGTGCCCTCATGCCGCAGGACGCCCGCCAGGGACCCCAGGAGCGTCGACTTTCCGGCCCCGTTCGCGCCGACGACGGCGAGGAGCGTGGAGCCGGGCAGGTCGAGGTCCAGGCCCTCGAGCGCCACATGATCGCCGTAACGCTTGCCGAGACCCCGGACGACGAGGCGGGACGCAGGACGAGTCATCCGCCGACCACCACCCGGGACGGCATCCTGTGCCGGCGCGGGACTGACAGGTCACCTCGAAGGGCTGCAGCCGCCAGGACGGCGAGGACAAGGAGTGCGGCGCCGAGCGCCCGCCAGGCCGCGATGACGATCCCGTCGTCGAGGGCGGAGCCGCCGGTCGGATCCGCCACACCCACAGTCGCGGCGGCGGCCCCATGCCCGGCGTGGGCGCCCCCTCCCGCCGGAACGGCAGGCTCCGGGGCGACCGTGCCGCTCTCGAGGGCGGCGACGGCGACCAGTCGCGGAAACGCGTCGCTGACCACCGGCTCGCGCGCACTTTCCCAAACGGCCCGAGCGGCGTCCAGAATGGTCAGCGCAGGGCTCGTTCGGAAGACCGCGAGCACCGGGTCGGCCGCGATGAGCACCTCTCCGGCACCGCCCGTCGTATACGGAACGTCGCCCACCCCGTCACCGGTGAGGTCGAACCCGGCATAGTCGCTCCAGGTGTTGCCGGTGCCGCCGTTGGCCCAGTCGTTGTGGCGCTCGACGCCCACCTCGAGAGCGAGGACCTGGGTGAGATTGTCGTCGAATTCATTTGCCGCGAAAGCCAGGTCGGCCGTGGCCATGAGCGCAACACCGACATCGTTGCCGGCGAACCGGTTGCGGACGACCAGCGCCTCTGCCGAGTCATGGTGGACCGTGCCCTCCGCCTGGAGCCCGACACGGTTGCGCGACACGACGTTCTCCGCCAGCCGTACCCCGGAGACGTCCTTGAGCACGATCCCGTAACCGGTCCCGGCGGATCGAGAACCCGTCAGAGCGTTGCGACCGGCAAGGATCTCGGACGTGTACATGAACACGAGTCCAGACAGGTTCCGGCGCGCGGTATTGCCGAACACGGTCACGGACCGGCCGAACATCGCATGCACCGCGTAGCGATTCCGGTCGATGACGTTCGAGTCGATCAGGACTTCATCGACGTAGTTGAGGTAGATCGCATCCCGTGCGTCGTGGATTCGATTCTCGCGCACGAGGATCCCGGTCGCCGACCAGATGCTGATGCCATCTCCCTGGCCGGACGGCCCGGCGCCCGCGCCGTGCCCGGCGTGCGGATCCACGGTGGCCGCGCTCCCGTTGCCCTCGACCGCGTCGGTGGCTGCTGTCGCGCCGGCAGTCGCATGCCCCGCGTCGCGGACGACCTGCCCTGACCCGATGAGCTCGTTGTCGATGACCCGAACCTCGCGCCCGCCGTTGATCGAGATGCCCGTGAAGAAGTCCTCGATCGTGTTGCCCTTGATGGTGACCCGGCTTGCCTCGACAGTCTTCACGGCCGCCGCGTCCTCGACCTGGCCACCGGTGTGGGCGATTCGGAAGCCTTGCAGCGTGACGTCGTCGGCACTGATCGTGACGACCGTTCCGCGGCCGCCACCGTCCAGCAGCACGTCGCCGTCGGCGACCAGGGTGAGCGGCCGCTCGATGACGAGGTGGACCCGATACGAACCGGCCGGCACGACGATCGTCGCGCCGGCCGGGGCCGCCTCGACGAGGCGGACGAGGTCCACCGGCCCGGCGGGCGGTGCGCCGCCGGTGGCCTGCGCGTCGTCCGGCGGACGTACGGCGGGGATGACGAGGAGGACCGTCCCGAGCGCGGCGACGACGAGGATCGCGGCCGAGACGGCCAGCCGGACCCGGGTTGGAGGCAGGGTCGCGCGCCGGGCGACCAGGGCGAGGACCGCGGCGACCCAGAACAACCCGAGTGCCGGTCCGGGGTAGGTCCAGACCGTGAAGTTCCAGACCGTCGACGGACCGACGACAAGCGGCACGAACGGATCCAGGCGGAGCGCCGATTCCCGGTCGAGCTCGGATCCGAAGATGATCAGCCAGCGCTGGATGTCGGCCAGGACGACGACCGGCACGAGGAACAGGCCGGCCACGGCGAGCCGGCCGAGCCGGCCCGGAACGAAGACGGCCCACGCGAGCATCGCCGCACAGCCGACGATCGCGAGCGGCCACAGTCCGAGCTCAGGGACGAGCGAAAGATCGACCGGGCGCATCCCGATGTAGTGATTGAGGCCGTTGACCTCGCCGACGGGTCCCTCTGCCCGGCCGCCGAAGAACCACAGGGCGAGGCCCTTGGGATACTGCGGCGCCTGGAGGGTGGTGCCCCAGATCGGCAGCGTTCCACCGAGGATGAGGATGCCCGTCCCCACGAGGGCGAGGACGGGCGCCAAAAGCGGCGAGTTCGACCAGCCGCGTCCCGCGAAGCGGCGCGCGGTCCGCTCATCGGGCCCGATGGCGGCGGTCGTCCCGGTCATCGATCGGTCACTTCACCGTAAGCGTGCCGACCATCCCGGCCTCCTTGTGGCCGGCGACCGCGCAGTAGAAGTCGTACGTGCCGGCAGGGACGGGCTTCTCGGTGGTCACCGCAAGCGTCTGCCCGACGGGAACCAGGAGCATGACGCCGAGCGCGTCGATCGAGATGTCGTGCTCCAGCGTGCCTTTGTTCTCCAGCGTGATCTTCAGCTTCGAGCCGGCGGCGACTTCAATCGCATTCGGATCGAAGGCGAATTCGGTTCCGACGAGGGTCGCTTCCACGACGGCGTCGCTTGGTGAGGCCGTGCTGCCGCCACAGGCGGCAAGGGCGCCGGCGAGTGCCAGCACCAGGATGGCCCGGGTGGCCAGTTTCATTCGTGTCTCTCCCTCGCTTCGTGACGCCGGCATGGGGCCGGCGGACCGCAGTGTGGCAGCCGGCCGCGGGCTGACGCCCGCGGCCGGCTGGATCTTACGATGTGTCAGGGCTCGACCAGGAGCCAGCCCTGCATTTCGAGATGGAGCGCCGAGCAGAACTCGGTGCAGTAGAAGGCGAACGAGCCGGCCTTCGTCGCGTCGAACTCTACCGACACGACCTCGCCCGGATCGAGACTGAGCTGGACGTTGTAGCCCGGGATCGCGAAACCGTGGGTCGCGTCCGCGGTCTGCTCGATGCTCGTCACGTGGATCGTCACGTGATCGCCCTTCTTCACCCGGATGATGTCCGGCGAGAAGTGACTGCGCATCGCCGTCATGTAGACGTGGATGTTGGTGCCATCGCGCTCGATGCGCTGTTCTCCGGCCGCCGTGGCGACCGACGACTTCGCGAACGTGAGCGGATCGGTGCCCGGTTCGTAGATCTCGATCGCGTTGACGAGCCGGCTGGTCTTGATGATCTGGACGTAATGGGGCTCGCCGAAGCCCACCGGCATGTCCGCCAGGAGCTGCATCTTCGGACCCGTGAGGTCGATCAGCTGGAAGTTCTGTGGCTTGAGCGTGCCAATGACCGGGAACCGGTCGAGCGACCACTTGTTGAGCGCCACGAGGTACTTGCCGTCGGCGGCGACCGTGTCGCCCTCGGTCGTGGCCAGGTGGCCGACGTTGTAGTTGACCTTGACCGTGTCGAGCAGCTTGAACTCCTCGCCGGCGGCGACCCCGGCCTTGGGGCCCAGGGTGAACTTGGCGATTGCGCTGTCAAGGAAGAGGCTGACAAAGCCGTTGCCCTTGCCGTCGAACTGGGTGTGGAGCGGGCCCAGGCCAACTTCCACCTGGCCGGCCACGACCGAATTGAACTTGAGGATCGGCACGCCGAACTCGTCGTTCCCGTCGAAGTCCCTGGCCGCGATCGCCGTCTTGATCATCTCGATGTCGTAGATCGTCACGTTCGGGTCGAGCTTGCCGCCGACCACGATGTAGTTGCCGTCCGGGCTCACGTCGGCGCCGTGCGGGCTGCGCGGCTCCGGCGCGAGATAGAGCAGGCCCTCGTCGATCGCCGTCTGGAGCGTGATCACCCGGATCCCGTTGCGCACTTCGGTCTTGCCGGCCGCGGCGACCTCAGCCGCCTTCTTCCAGTCGATGATGTGAAGGTAGTCGAAGTCTCGCGCCGACGCGCCCTTCTCGATCGGCTCCCCGCCCTCGAGCACGCCGCCGGTCGCCATCTCGGTGTTGTAGCTGCCGATGAACGCGAAGCCGTCGCTGGCCAGCTTGCCGGCATCGGCAAGGTCCTGGGTGTACGGCGGCAGCTCGATCTGGAAGCTCTTGTCGACATCGATCCGCCCGCTGGCCTGATCGATCGAGAGCCACGAGGAGATGCCCCGGTACTTCTCCTTGTACTGGTCGAGCGGCGCATAGCCGTCCGGCGTCTGGGGCACAGGGCTCATGCTCGAGATGTGGACGTAGTCCGTGTTCGGGGTGACGAACACGCCGCCGTGCGAGGTCTGCATGTTCGGGAGATCGAGGATCTGCTTGGTCTTGAAGTCGCGCAGGTCGACCATCCCGATCCGGCCATTGGCGCGGTCGTTGATGTAGACGAAGCGGCCGTCGTACTCGCCGTTCGTCTCTGACAGGCCGGGGTGATGGGTGTCGCCCCAGGCCAGCTCCGTGGCCTGCTTGTCGCTGGAACCATCAGCGAGGACCTTGGTGCTCCAGTCGGCGCCCTGGCCATAGCCGGACCAGGACTCCGGGGTGAAGACGGGGATTGTCTTGAGGAGGCGCATCGACGGCACGCCGATGAGGTGGAGGTTGCCGGATTGGCCACCAGAGGACACCATGACGTAGTCGTCGTACTTCCCGGGTGGCGTAAACGCCTTGAGGGCGCCTTCAGCCTCGGCGACGGTCATCCCGCGCGCGTCGGCGATGGTGGCGAGTGACCCGCCGCCGCCGAGCCCGCCGGACACTCGCCCGATTACCACACCGCCGACCAGCGCGACGATCAGGATCGCCAGCAGACCGGTCCGCCCAGTCAAGAACCGCATGGAACCTTCCTCCTTGGGGCGCAAACTGTGGATGGGCAGCCCACCCGCAGCAACGGGTCGGGCACGAAACACGTACCTGTTGGGTACGGTATCGGTGGTCCCCGGGCCAGGCCCCGGGCCGAATGGCCCGGATTCCCGGGCCGTCCCGCCGGACCAACCCCCATCGCGAGCGGCCGAGGCCCGCTTCTCACTTGACACAGGCCCTGGCATCAACGCATATTGATATAAACCGCCATTGATCCGACCGGGTTCGCCCGCGTCCGGGTCCCTCCGCCGACTGCAGCCCGGAGCCCTCCCCTGAGTCCCTCGCCCGCCCGCATCCGCTCCACCATCGCCGCGGTCGTCGACCAGCCGGAGGACCTGCGCGCCGTGCGCCTGATCCACAAGGCCCTCGCGGACGTCAACCGGCTCCGGATCGTGCGGCGCCTGGCGCAGGGCGAGGCGACGGTCACCGAACTCATCGATCACGTCGGGCTGAGCCAGCCGCTCGTCTCGTGGCATCTCGGCAAGCTCCGCCTGGCTGGACTCGTGGAGACGCGCCGCGCCGGCCGGGAGACCGTGACCCGGCTCCTGCCCGAGGCCTGGGACCGCTTCGCGACCTACGAGCGCCGCGTGCTCGGGCTTTCGGCCGGGCAGTCTCGGAGCGCAGCGTCGTGACTGGCTCCTTCGTTTCGTCCGGCCTGCGCGCCCGCGTCCGGGGCCTCGCCGAACCGGTCGCCCGCGGCCTCGGGAGACTCGGCCTCACGCCCAATCACCTGACGTTCATCGGGTTCGGGATCGCGCTCGTGGCCGCGGCGGCGGCGGGCGGCCAGCAGTGGCTCTTGGCCGGCCTCCTGGTGCTCTTCGGCGGCGTCTTCGACCTCTTCGACGGCGCGCTCGCGCGCGCCACGGGCCGGGTCAGCAAGCTCGGCGCCTTCTACGACTCGGTCTTCGATCGCTGGGGCGAGGGCGCCGTCTACGTCGGCATCGCCTGGGGCACGCTGGACATGGGGCTCTGGCGTTCGATCGTCCTCGCGGTCGCGGCATCCGTGGCCGCCTTCATGGTGAGTTACACGAGGGCCAAGTCGGAGAGCCTCGGCTTCACGGCAGGGACGGGCATGGCGAGCGTGGGCCTCGCTCCCCGCGAGGTCCGGATCGTCATCCTCACGATTGGCCTCGTGGTCGCAGGGCTCCTTCCCGGGTTCCCCGAGGACATGGACCTGCCCGGCGCAGGCGCATACCCGCTCTCGGCCCTGGCGCTGGAGGCCTCACTCGGTCTCATCGCGGTCCTCGCCACGATCACCACGATCCAGCGCATCCTCCACGTTCGCGCCCAGGCCCGGGAAGACTGACCCGGGGGCGCCACGACATCGACGACCAGCAACGACCAACCACTCATCCATCGACCATCTCTCAATCCAGGCCCAACGAGGAACAGGAGCAACCAGTGAGCACGACAAACGGCAAGAGCGGCAAGAACGGGACCCACGAGGGAACCTGGGCCGGCGTGAAGCGCAAGGACGGCAAGATCCGCGTCGCCATCGTCGGCGTCGGGAACTGCGCCAGCAGCCTGGTCCAGGGCCGCTACTACTACGAGAACGCGGAGGAGGAGGACTTCGTCCCCGGGCTCATGCACGTCGAGCTGGGCGGCTACCACGTCCGCGACATCGAGTTCGTGGCCGCCTTCGACATCGACAAGAACAAGGTCGGCAAGGACCTCTCGGACGCGATCTACACCAAGCCGAACAACACGATCGTCTTCCAGCAGGTCCAGAACCTCGGCGTCAAGGTCGACCGCGGGATGACCCACGACGGTCTGGGCAAGTACCTCAGCCAGATCATCGAGAAGGCGCCCGGGCCCACGGCCGACGTCGTCGGGATCCTCAAGGAGCGCGAGGTCGACGTCATGGTTTCGTACCTGCCCGTCGGCTCTGAGGAGGCGACGAAGTGGTACGTGGAGCAGGCCCTCCAGGCCGGCGTCGCATTCGTCAATGCCATCCCCGTCTTCATCGGCCGTGAGCCGTACTGGCAGCGCCGGTTCGCCGAGCGCGGCCTGCCGGTCATCGGCGACGACATCAAGAGCCAGGTCGGCGCCACGATCAGCCACCGGGTCCTGACCCGGCTGTTCATGGACCGCGGCGTTCGCCTCGACCGGACGTACCAGCTGAACTTCGGCGGCAATACGGACTTCCTGAACATGCTGGAGCGCGAGCGCCTCGAATCCAAGAAGATCAGCAAGACGAACGCCGTCACGTCCATGCTCGACTACGAGATGGATCCGGACGACGTCCACGTCGGCCCGAGCGACCACGTTCCGTGGCTCCAGGACCGGAAGTGGTGCTACATCCGGATGGAGGGCACGACCTTCGGCGACGTGCCGCTCAACGCCGAGCTCAAGCTCGAGGTCTGGGACAGCCCCAACAGCGCCGGCGTCATCACCGACGCCATCCGCTGCCTGAAGCTGGGCCTGGATCGAGGCCTGAAGGGCACGCTCGTGGCTCCGTCGAGCTACTTCATGAAGAGCCCGCCGCAGCAGATCCACGACGACATCGCGTTCAACCGCGTCGAGGCGTTCATCCGCGGCGAGGACAACGAGACGCTCGTCGGGACCGAGGCGCCCCAGAAGCGGACGCTTCGCAAGCTCGCCGGGTCGAAGGCGAAGGTCGCCGCCGCGGCGAAGTGACTGACCGAGAGCACCGCCTGGAGGCGCCGCACCGACGCCTCCAGGCGGGTTCGCCCGTCTTCGAGCGGGTGGTGGTGGTGGGATACAAGGCGTTCGCCTGGATCATCTCGCACCTGCCGCCGGGGATCCCCAAGATCATCCTGGCCCGCGGCGCCCAGCTTTCCTACCTGCTCTGGCCGACGAAGCGGCGCTGGTCGAATGCAAACTTCGGGCACGTGCTGGGGCTAGCGCCCAACAACCCGCGCGTCTGGCGGACCGCGCTCGATGCCTACGCGGCGTACGGCCGCTATGTGGTGGAGCTGGCGCGCCTCCCGCGACTCGCGCGCGAGCACGCGGACGAACTCGTGGCCGGCGCGGATCTCGATCGGGTCCACGAGATCTGGGAGGCGTCGAAGGGTGGCCTGATCTTCAGCCTCGGCCACGTGGGCAACGCGGAGGCCGTGGCCGCCGGCGTCGCCTCGCGCGGCTGGCCGATCAACGTGGTCGCCGATGATTCGTCGTTCCCCGGCCTGTTCGAGGAGTTCAGCCGGACGCGCGAGCAGTGGGGGGTCCACATCATCCCGTGGCGCAATCTCCGTGAGATCTACACGGTGCTCCGGCGTCGCGAGATGCTCGCGCTGCTCATCGACTGGGGCTACCGCGAGGACGGCGTCCCGGTGAAGTTGTTCGACGCGTGGACGACGCTCCCGGCAGGGCCCGCGTCGCTGGCTGCGAAGACCGGCTCCCGGATCCTCCCGATCACGATCCTGCGGAACCCGGACGGACGCTCGTTCTCGATCGCCTGGGCGGACCCGATCGAGGTCGCCTCCACGGATCCTGCCGAGCTCCAGCGGGCGACCCAGCTCATGGCCGACGCGTTCGCCGCGGCGATCGGTCCCGCGCCGGAGCAGTGGTACTCCTTCAAGCCCATGTGGCCCGCGGATCCGGCCCAGGGCGAGGTCCTCGCCCGGCGCGCCGCCGCGATGCTCGCGAACGAACGGGCGCCGAGGCCGGCGTGACCGACCCAGGCGAGGCGGCGGCGATGCCGGGCGCGCTTCGTGCCACGATCTGGCAGCGCCTCCGTGCACGACTCATTGCGGCCGCTGCGCGCCTCCTCATCGTGCTTCCCGAGGCGCCCGTGGACGCGCTCGGCGACCTCGTCGGGGATCTCTGGTATCGAGCCGCACCCGGACGTGCCACTCGCGCCCGGCGCAACCTCCGGCGCGTGGCGGAGCATCTCGTGGCCCGCGACCTCGGCGGCGACCAGATCCGCGCCGCCGCGACGGACGATCGCGCCCTGGAGCGCGTGGTCCGGTCCGCATTCCGCCATGCCGTCCGTTACTACCTGGACATGGCTCGCCTGCCCGGCCGGAGCGCTGAGGACCTGGAACGACGCCTCATCGTCGAGACGCCGGATACCGTGGAGCTGGCGTTCGGCGTCCCGGGGCCGATGGTCTTCGTGTCCATGCACTTCGGCGCCGTTGAGTACCCCGCGTTGTTCGCCGTCGCACGAACGGGTCGCAACGTCACCGCTCCGATGGAGACCCTGGGGGATCCCGCGCTCCAGGCCTGGGTCGCCTCGTCGCGGAGCTCGGTCGGCGTGAACATCGTCACGCTCCGTGACGCTCGGCGGGCCCTGACCGAGGCGCTCGAGAACGGCGGCGTGGTGGGCATGGTGGCGGATCGGAACGTCGCCGGCGGCACGATTGACGTTCCCTTCTTCGGCGCGATCGCCCCACTCCCGATGGGTCCCGGCCTGCTGGCCATGGAACACGGACTCCCGATCTGGGTGGCTGCCGTGCGGCGGGCGCGCGGCGGGCGATACCGCGGCCAGCTTCGCCGCGTCGAGATCCCGACACAAGGGCCGCGCCGGGCTCGCCTGACGGCGGCCATGACCGGGGTGGCCGCGGCGATGGAGGAGTCGATCGCCGAGGCGCCGGAACAGTGGTGGTCTGCGTTCTCCCCGGTCTGGCCGGACCTGGATCCCGAAGCGCGGGCGGGCACGGGCCGCCTGGAGCAGGGGGCCCCGCGATGACCGAACGGCTGGGTCGGGCGGACCTCCACATCCACACCCTGGCCTCGGACGGGACGGCGGGGGTGCTGGACATCCTCGACCACGTCGAGAAGAACCTGGACCTCGACGCCATTGCCATCACGGATCACGAGCGGATCGACGCGGCGCGCGTGGCACAAGCCGTCGCCCGAGATCGCGGCTATCGGGTGGAGGTCGTCATCGGCGAGGAGGTCACGACGCTCGGCGGGCACCTGCTCGCCCTGTGGGTCGAGGAGACCGTCAAGCCGCTCCGGTCCCTGCGGAGCACGATCGCCGCCATCCATGACCAGGGCGGCCTCGCCATACCCGCCCACCCGCTCGTGCCGTATCCGCTGTGCGCCCAGGGCTTCGTCCTGCGCCGTCTGCTCGAGGACGAGCCGCGCTTCCGGCCGGACGGCATCGAGGCGTTCAACCCGACGACCCTCGGGCGGCCCTGGCACGACCGGGTCGTTCGGTTCGCCGATGAACTCGGCCTCGCCAAGATCGGGAACTCGGACGCCCATGCGCTGGAGGCCGTCGGGTCTGGCTACACGACATTCCCCGGCCGGACCGGCGCCGACCTCCGCGCGGCGATCGTGGCCCGGACCACGCATCACCACGGGACGTTCCACGGGACGACGGCGCAGCTCGGGACGTTCCAGCAGCAGCTCCGCAAGTACGGGCGGGATGCCCGGGCGAACCTCGGTGGACGGATTCGGCGGGACGGCTCCGGCCGCGATCTTGGCTACCCGACGACCCACGGCTCGTCACCGCCTGGGACTGACCGGTGAAGATCGGACTCGTGACGCCCTACGTCTACCCGCTCCCCGGGGGCGTCAACCAGCACGTCCGGTACCTGTACGAGAACCTCCGTCTGCGCGGGCACGACGTCCGGATCATCACGAGCTCCCACGGGCTTCAGCGGGCATCCGAGGGCGACGTCATCCGGATCGGGAAGGGCTTCTCCATGCCGGCCAACGGCTCGGTCGGGACGATCACACTCTCGCCGCGCTACCTGTCCCAGGTACGCGACGTCCTCGAGCGCGAGGAGTTCGACCTGCTCCACTTCCACGAGCCGTTCGTGCCGTTCCTGTCGCTCATCGTCCTCCGGCTGTCGACGAGCGTGAACATCGCCACGTTCCACGCCTACGGCGGGTTCTCCCCTGCCTACGAGTTCGGCTCCAAGGTCATGGGGTCGTACGCCGGCCGGCTGCATGGACGGATCGCGGTGTCGGGCGCCGCCCGCCACTTCATCGACCGGTTCTTCCCCGGCGACTACAAGGTCATTCCGAACGGCGTCGATATCGCCCGTTTCGCGCGCGCCGTCCCGATCGCCCGCTGGCAGGACGGGACGCGGAACATCCTGTTCGTCGGCAGGTTCGAATCGCGGAAGGGCCTCCTCGATCTCCTGAAGGCCTACCGGATCCTGCGCAAGACCGGCTGCCAGTGCCGCCTCCTCGTCGTGGGCGTCGGACCGCAGGAGCGCGAGGCACGGCGCTACGTCATGACCCGCCGCATGGGTGGCGTGGAGTTCCTGGGACGCGTCTCGGACGAGGTGCGAGACGCACTGTTCAAGACGGCCGACGTCTACGTCTCGCCCGCCACCGGGCGGGAGTCGTTCGGTATCGTCCTTCTCGAGGCGATGGCGGCGGGGACCGCGATCGTGTGCAGCGATATCCACGGCTACAAGGGCGTGGTCCGACGTGATCGCGACGCGTTGCTGGTCCCGCCACGGGAGCCGAAGGCGCTGGCCTCGGCGATCGGGCGCCTGATCGCGAACGACGATCTCCGCACGGAGATGGCCGCCTCGGGCCTGGAGCGCGCCGCTGAATTCAGCTGGGAGCGCGTCACCGGCAAGGTAGAGGACTACTACGGGTTCGTGATCCGTCGTCTCGCGGCGCAGGGCGCTCTGCCGCCGGGCTTCCATGCCGAGGTGCCGCCGGTCGCACGCAGCGTCGCCACGTCCGAGGAGTCGGGCTATCAGGTGTGATTCCCGGGGACGTTGTGGACCGGCGGACGTCGTTGACGGATACCTCCCGGGGGCTGATCGACGTGGTTCATCAAACCGGGCCTGTCCACGTTCGGCCGAGCAGCGGAATCGACGGATATCGTGCGTGGCCACGCTCACACGCGGCGATTCTGATCAACCAGCCCGATCACGGCGGCCAACACCCGATCCGACCAAGGGGTTCTCCGCGGGAGCGGTGGTGGTCAACGACCTGTGTGGGAAGAACAGACGGGATGGGATCTAGGTCGATGTCTCGACCCTGGACGGGTCGTCCTCCGGCGTGATTGAGCCCGAGTGCGCCTGCTCCACCAGGGCAATCCGCCAGACCCACGCCGCGTACCCGATGATCACGGCCACGCCCACCAGCGCAACCAGCAGCAGCGCCGGCTGGAGGGCGAACAGACTGGGGCCCGGGCCGCTCCGGTCGACCGTGCTGACCGGGAACTGGAACGGGTAGACGTAGGTCGGCAGCAGGCCCTGGTAGGCGTTCGAGAGCGCCTGAGGGAGCGGCAGTGCCGAGATGTTCGGGTACCACAGCACGAACCAGCCGGCCATTGCCACGACGAGCCCGGCAACGAATCGTCGGGCGTCGCGAGCCGTCGCCACGAACCCGGCCAGCGGCAGGAGCGCGAGGGTCACGATGAGCGCGATCGGCTCCACCGGGATGTTCGTGGAGGTCACGAGCGGCGTCTCGTCGAAGAAGGTGGACGCGACGACGAAGCCCAGGCTGACCCCGACGGCCGCCAGTGCCGCGTTCCGGAACCGCCTTCGGAGACCACCGCCCTCAACTGAATCCTCATCGGCGAGCGACAGCAGGAGCCGGACCAGGAGCAGGACCCCAACGCCTACGACGAGCGCGATCGCCGCCGCCCGCCCGCTCAGCAGGAAGTCCGGGATGAGCGTGGGGCAGGCCCGCGAGTCCGCCGCCACGCCGACGATCCCGCACAGCGGTCGATGGAGCAGCCAGAGCGTGGTGGGCGCGAGGACCGCGGCCGCACCGGCAAGGCGGACGATCAGCCACGTCCGGCGCGACGCACCGTGCCACAGCTCGGCAAGGAGGTACGCGAGGGCCAGGAACAGGAACGGCAGACCCGTGTAGTAGTGGTACTGGAAGGCCGCCCGGTCGATCCGCGACCAGGCCAGCCACTGGACAGCGAACCCGATCGCGATGAGCGCGAGAGCGGGGCTCCGGCGCGCGAAGGCCTGCCAGGCCGCGAAGACCATCGCCGGGACGGCGAACCACCAGGCGACGAGGTTGCCGGCGCCGTAGATCGCGGCCGCGGTGCCACCCGCAAAGCCCTCCTGGTAGAACCAGACCGGCTTCAGGTCGAACGGCCATGCCCACCATGGCGACGACGCCGCATGCGCCGAGCTCAGGTTGTTGTGGTAGCGGTACATCTGCTGGGTCAGGTCCCAGAGCGTCTGGCCCTGGTGGCCGGGCGGCCACCCGGTGAAGAGCTGGTTGTCCTCGATGAGTGCCCACGGCACGTACGACACGACATAGAGCGCGATGGGGAGCACCACGAGACTCGCCAGAATCCACACCAGCGGCAGGCCGTAGCCCGCGCCCGGCCGAAGCCAGCCGGCGGGTGCCGGCGCGGGCGGCTCCAGGAGCGACGCCGGGTCGTCATCGGGCGGCGGCGCCGCCCGCGGGCCGAATCCCCATCGCCCGACGATCGTCACGATCGAGTACAGGGCGGCGCTCAGGACCACGAGAGCGAAGGCCACTTCCTGTGGGGTCACCGCCACAGGCCCCAGGACGAGCTGCTGATCGGCAGTTCCGATCGCGAGCGCAATCGCGAACACCCCGAGGCCCAGAACGGCCGGTCCCCGGACGAGGAGTCGCTCCTCCTCGTCCGTCCAGGCGATGGGGTGCAGGACGTTCGCGGCGACGGCGACCAGGGTGAGCCCGATCATCAGGCCCATGAACAGGAAGTTGGCGCCGGTCTGGCCCGGCGGAACGGACAGGGCGAGGTACCCGAGGGCCGTCGTGGCAAGGATCAGGCCACCGATCAGGAGGACGCGCCCGAGGGCGCTCCGGGCGAGGACCAGGATCCCGAGTGCCCCGATCGCGTAGGCCCCGACCCACTTCGAGGCGAGCGCGAAGCCGAGGGAGACACCGATCAGGGGCATGACCAGCCAGAACGCCAGCCAGTGCCGCCGGGACCCGCCGGACCGCCAGATCGACGCAAAGAGCAGGTAGGCGGCCACGATGCCGAGGCCCACGTACGAGTCGTTCATCCCGATTCGGCTCTGTGCGAAGAGCATGCCGTCCACGGTGACGAGAAAGGCGAGGAACACCGCGACCTCGCGCCGCCGGAACAGCAGGCGCGCGAGCAGGTACAGCAGAACCGCCATCGCAACGCCGGCGAGGACGCCCGGGAGCCGCCACGCGTAGGCGTGCTGGCCGACATCCACCGACGCGCTCGTCCCGGCCGCCGCGAACGCGAGGAGCTGCTGGCGGTCTGACGTTGGGTAGCGCTGGTTCTCGTCCAGGACCAGGGCCGTGGGCGCGAACGGGAGCGCGGCGTCGGCATAGACGGCGTTCGAGCGCGGCTCGATGACGTAGACGGTGGGCTCGCCGGTTTCCGGCCGCGTGCCGAGGACGTGCACCATCTGGCTCGCCAGGTCGTACCCAACCCAGGCGGCTTCGGTTCCGGGCAGCTGGAACGTGCCCTCAAGTGCCGGCGTGCCGCCGCTCCCGGGGGCGGTCACCGTGGCCACGCGTGGGCCATCATCAGCCTGAACCGACACGTACAGGCGGTCCTTGTCCAAGCTCGTGGCGAGGGCAAGCCCGAGTGCCGGTCCGGGAAGGACAATCGTCGTCGTGATGGCGGCGGATGCCGTGTCGAGGAAGGCGACGCCGTCCGGCGTGGCGAACGCCACGGTGCCGGTCCCGGCGTCGGCGACCCCCGTCACGTACGCGACGTCGGCCCGGCCGACCTCCGCCGCGGACGCTCCGTCGATGACGATCGCCGTGCGACCATCCGGATCCTGCTGTCCGGTCGCGCCGGGCACGACGGCCACGACCGTGCTCCCGTCCGGGGTCACGTGGAGGAACTCGATCGGCCCATCCGTGGTCAGGAATGGCTGCGCGTTCACGGAGCCGCCGGCGGGCGCCGTTCCATCTCGGCGTGCCGTGTCGAGCGCCGTCGTGTCGACGGCCAGGATCTCCCCGTTGCTCGTGCCCACGAGGACCCGGTGGGTCACTCGGTCGATGGCGAGCACCTGGGCGCCCGGGATCGTCACGTTGACGACAAGCGCGCGCGTGGCCAGGTCGTAGGCACGGAGCGCCTCGCCGGTGACGATCCACAGCCGATCGCCCGTGATCCGTGTCGCCGACGTCGTCTCGTCCCAGCGCGGTTCGAGCGCGGCAGCCAACACGGGCACGCCGAGGTCACTCGTGGCGGTGGTCCGATCGTTGCCCCAGGCCACGATCCCGCCGGCCATCGCGTACTTGGCGAGGTGCGGGTGGGTCCATTCGTAGATGTCGTGGGAGAGGCCGTACCGCCAGGCCTGGAGGAACTCGACGGCAGTCCTCGGATGGTAGACCTCGTCGAAATGCATCTGGTACGGCTCGCCGAGCCGCCAGACCCGGGCAGTCAGGAGGGTGATCGCGAGGACGGCCATCATCCAGAAGTCGAGGCGATCGATGCGGCCGCCCGACTCCCCGTGGAGCGTGCCGCTCCGATCCAGGCGGATCGGCCGCTCATTGAGGCGGTGCCGGAGCCAGCCGATCAGCCCGGCTTCACCGGAGGATGGCCGCGTATCCCAGGAGGGACGCTGCATGCCGGGCGCGAGCGGAGCGGACCCGGCGGGGGCCGAGGCGGGGGCCGAGGCGACCACCGCGCCGGACATCGAGGCCGTGGGCCGGGGCGCCACGGCAGCCGGGATCGGAGGTGGCAAGTCCTGCGTCTCGGACTCGTCGATCTCGACGGCCAGCCGGCGCGTCGCGGACGCGCGGAGCTCGGACAGCGCGAACAGGAAGACGGCTCCCTGGATCGTCGCGGCCAGGGCGACCACAGGGAATGAGCCGAGCGTGCGCCCGATCCCCAACCAGTCATCGATGCCGGGGTTATCTGGATAGAGGGTCGTCAGGACGAAGTACATGTTGGCGAACGTGGCCAGCCCGGAGAGCAGGTAGGCGACCGTCCAGCGGACCGACACGGCGGCGAGGATCGCCCCGAGCGCGACCAGCGGGAACAGGTAGCGCTCGTGAACCCGCGTCGGGACGACGAAGAACGCCAGGGCGAGGACCGCCACGCCCACGAGGATCGTCCGGCGATCCGGCCGACGGGCCACGATCAGGCTGACCGCGACGAAGACGGCGAGGGTCAGTACCGTGCCCACGATGACGGCCGGAATCGGCCCGATCGAAAAGGCCCGACCGCACGCCGGGGCGATCATGTCGCAGACCCAGGCCGAGTTGCTGGCGATGCCGCTGCCGTCGAACGTCACGAGCGCCCACGGGTTCCACGCATTCACCGACAGGTACGGGTAGCCGCCGGCCGTCTTGAAGATCTGCTCGACGAGACCGGGGAGCGACAGCCCGAACGGCCACGACAGGGCGATCGCGGTCGCGAACCCGGCGAGGCCCGTCGTGACGACGCGGATAGGGCCTCGGGTTCGGGCCTCCCAGCCAGTCGTCGAGCGGCGGAGCGGCGGCGGGTCGTCGTCGCCGTACCCGCCGTCGGGCCACAGGGCCCGGCGGATCGTCACCGCGGCCACGATCGGGACGAGGATTCCGAGCTGGGGCTTGATGATCGCCCCGAGCACCGTGAAGATCGCGGCGCGCTCCGGTCGATCCCGCCACAGCTCGCGGAGGCCGAGGAGCAGGAAGACCAGCCCGAACGAGTCAACCTGGGCCCAGACCACGCTGTCGAACCAGGTGATCGGGTTGATCACGACGATGAGAGCGCCGATCCGGGCGGCCCTGCGGCCGGCCCCGAGTTCGAGCGTCATGGACCAGACGAGGTACGCGAGCCCGAGGTCCGCGATGATCGGCGGCACCTTGATCAGGTCGCCGACGCCGCCCGCCACCTGACCGATGAGCCCGACCAGCCACAGGACATACAGGTACCCGGGCGTGTAGTCGTGGAAGAAGTCCCGGTCGTAGAAACCGTGGAGGCCCTGGGTCGCGAGATTCGACGCCCAGTACTGGAACGCGCCGATGTCGTTCGAGAAGCCGGAACCGGGCAGGAGGTATGCAATGATGACGCGGAAGGTGAGGCCCAGCGCAAGGAGGATGAGGATGCCGCCGACGCCATCTCGCGTCCCGGCGCGCGTCGCGATCCCACCCCGAACGGGCTCACCCGACACGGGGCCTGTCAACCGGATCGGCCTCCTGGACGAGCGATGAGGTGGGAGGCAGCGTAGCACAGGGTCCTGCCGCGACCGGCACGGCCCGATCTGATCTGCACTGGCTCGACCTCCTGCCCTCGGCTCTCATCGGGGCCGCCCTCGTCGTCGTCGCACTGGCGGCCTACTGGCTCCCCGCGTCGGTCCGCTACTACAACCACTTCGTGTGGCAGGCGCTCGCGTTTCTCGACGGTCGCGCCGCTATCACCTGGCCGGTCCCGGGCAACGACTTCTTCCAGGACATCCTCCCGGTTCGCGATGCCGACGGCAACCTGACGGGCTTCGGGCTCCTCCCGTTCCCGCCCCTGCCGGCGATCTTCCTCCTGCCGATCGTTGCGGTCTTCGGGCTCGCGACAGACCAGCGGGCGGTGTCCGTGGCGCTCGGGGCGATCAACGTCGGACTGTGCTGGTGGGCGATGGGTCGCCTGCCCATCGGACGGCCGGTGCGCCTCGCGGTCACGGTCTTCTTCGGCTTCGGCACGGTGGCGTGGTATGCGGCCGGGCTCGGGACCACGTGGTTCTTCGCCCAGGTCGTGGCGCTCGTTCCCGCCCTGCTCGCGGTGGGCATCGCGCTCGGCGGAGACCGCTCGTTCGGCGCGGACGCCGACCCCGCGACGGAGATCGCCGCCGAGCGGACAGAGCCGGAGGAGCAGGCGGAGCCGCTCCGGGCCGCACTCAGCAGCGCGATCCGTGGTGCGCTGCTGGAGGTCCGCGCGGGTATCGGCAATCCAGCAGGGCTGATCGATCGCCGCCAGTTCGCGGCCGGGCTCCTCTTCGGCCTCGCCGCCACCGCCCGGCTGACGATCATCTTCGGGGCACCGTTCTTCATGTTCGTGGGCAGCGGCGGCACCCTCGCGCGGCGCGCCGTCTCCGCGGGCCTCGGAGCGAGCATCCCGGTGGGGCTGCTTCTCGCCTACAACATCGCGACCACGGGCCAGCCGTTCCATCCGGGTTACGAGTACCTCTACCTGCTCGAGGCCAACGGCTACCAGGCGCTCGGCTACAACCCGGCCTGGAACCTCGAGGACCTGCGCTACGTGCCCCAGAACCTCCGGATCATGCTGCTCTCGACGCCCGCGATCCTCCCCGACCGGGTGCCCGCGGGGCTCGGCGGCGGCGGCTTGCTGTGCGCGGATCCAGGCGCCGTCCGCGGCCTGTTCGATCCAGACTGCCCGATCGCGCTCCCGCGCGACATCGGCATGAGCCTTCTCCTCACCAGCCCGGCGTACCTGCTCGCGCTTCCCGCCCTGCGCCGGATGCCTCGGTCCCGGCTCGTGGCCGGCTCGGCCCTCGCCGTGCTGGCGATCGCATTCGTGAACCTCATGCACTTCAGCCAGGGCTGGGTCCAGTTCGGCTACCGGTTCAGCAACGATTTCGTGGTGTTCGCGCTCCCGCTCGTCGCCCTCGGGATGGCGCGGCGGGGCGGTGTCGGGCTCCTCACTGCGTGGTTCGTGGGCCTGTCCGTGGCGATCAACTTCTGGGGCGTGACCTGGGGCAACCTGTTGGGATGGTGATGTCGGTTCGCGGCGGTCGGTTCGCGGCGGTCGCGGGTGGGCGACGAGCGATGGCGATCCTCCCGCCCCTCGCCGTGGCGCTGATCGTCATCCTGATCGTCCAGCCGGGGCTCATGCCTGGTGTCGGCTACTGGGACACTGGCGAATTCCAGACGATCCTCCCGATCATGGGCACGGCCCACCCCACCGGCTACCCGACCTATGTCCTGCTCGGGTTCGTCGCGAACCTGCTCCTCGCTCCGCTCGGCGAGCCGGCGTTCCGGATCAACGTCCTGTCGCTGCTGTTCGTGGCCGTCGCGGCTGCGGTGACCGTCCGCCTCGTCGCGCGCCTCACGGGCGTCCTGCCCGTCGCGATGGCGGCCGGCCTGGGCGTAGCCCTTGCCCCGTACACCTGGCGGCTCGCCACCCACGCCGACCCGCATACCCTCCACCTGGCCCTCGTTGCGATCCTCCTCGTCCTCCTCGTCCGCTGGGAGGGAGCCCTTCGGGCCCACGAGGCGACGGCCGATCGCTGGCTCGTCGTGGCGGCCGCAGTCTTCGGGCTGTCGGTCGGAAACCATTCGCTCACGCTGCTCCTGGCGCTCCCGGTTTGCCTGTACGTCCTGAGCGTCCACCCACGCATCCTTCTCCGGCCTCGACTCATGGCCGCCTGTGTGCTGGCGCTCGGCGGCACAATCGTGGCGGTCTACCTGGAGCTGCCGCTCCGGGCAGGGCCGTTCCGCGCTCCGCTCGTCTATGGGAAGCCGGACACCTGGGACGGGTTCTGGTACATCGCCCTGGCGGAGCAGTTCCGCGGCTCGCTCCACGACCCGCTGGGCGACCTGCCGCGGAAGGTCGGCGAACTGTCCGGTCTGGCGGTCGCCCAGTTCGGCTTCCTCGCGCCGCTCATCCCCGTCGGCTTCCTCGCGACCGCGTTCCGCCACTGGCGCTACGCACTTCTGACCGGCTCCGCGATGTTGATCACGCTGATCTTCAACGCTTCGTATGCGAACGCAGACATCAGCCGCTACTACCTGGGGCCCTCCCTGTGGGCGTGGACATGGCTGGCTGTGCTCGCCGGGATGATCGTGGAACAGCTCGGTGGGACAGTCGCCGGCGAACCGGCCGGCGACCCTCCGGGCGACCTTCACGGCGAACCCGAGACGTGGCCCGCCGGGTCCGGATCGGCCCCCCCACGCGGTCTCGGCGGCTCGCTATTCGGGGCGCTCGTCGCCGGCGTGATCGCGCTGGCGCTCCTGGTGCCGACCGCCGCCGACTTCTCGCTCCGCGCACAGCAGGCCGACCTGAGCCACGATACGGCGGCGCGTCGTTGGGTCACCGCCGCCCTCTCGGAGATCAAGCCCGACGCGGTGGTCGTGAGCTGGTGGAACACATCCACCGTTCTGTGGTACGCACAATACGTGGACCACCTTCGGCCGGACCTCGCGATCATCGACGATCGGACGCGCCTGGACCTCGACTATGGAGAAGCCACGGACGTGATCGCCCGATTCCTCGGCAGCCGCCCCGTCTACGTCATTCGTGCGAACGACTACGACCTGAACCTCGTCCGCGCGCTGTATGACCTGGAGCCGCTCGCCACCGAACCGGCCACCGACGTCTATCGCGTCCTCGGTCCGCGGGGGTCCGGCGGATGAACGGCCTGACCCGGGTTCCCGCGCTCTCCTACTTCTTCCCGGCGCACAACGAGGAAGCGAACCTGCGTGGCCTCGTCGAAGAGGCGCTCGCGACGCTGCCCGACCTCGCGGAGGCGTTCGAAGTCGTCATCGTCGATGACGGGTCACGTGACGCGACGCCGCAGATAGCGGATGAGCTGGCTGCAGCCGATTCGCGGGTACGGGTCATCCACCATCCGAAGAACCGCGGCTATGGCGCGGCGCTCCGATCCGGCTTTGGCGCCGCGCGCCACGACCTGCTGGCGTTCACCGACGGGGATCGTCAGTTCCGGGTCGCCGATCTCGGGCGTCTGATCGCGCGCTATCAGACGGGCGGGTCCGATGTCGTCGTCGGGTACCGGATCAAGCGCGCGGATCCGCTCGTCCGCACCCTGTACGCGAATGCCTACCGGCTCGCCAATCGGATCTTCTTCGGCCTCCGAATCACCGATGTGGACTGTGCCTGCAAGCTCTTCCGGCGGGACGCACTCAGCGACATCAACGTTGAGTCGGGCGGGGCCTTCTTCTCGGCCGAGCTCCTCATCAAGCTGCGCGCCTCCGGGCGTCGTGTCGCGGAGGTCGGTGTCCCGCACTACTCGCGGACGGCTGGATCGCCGACCGGCGCCAAGCCACAGGTCGTGTTCCGCGCCATGCGCGACTTCTGGTTGCTTCGCCTGCGGCTGTGGGCAGCCCCGAGCCGCGCGCTCGGGCGCGGGGATCCGATCCTGCCTCACGGCTGAGGTCGAGCCGCCCGGTCGAGGGCCCGGCCGAGGGCCCGGCCGGCCGGCACGAGAGAGCCGCGTTCCGCGGGGTCAGGCGGAGCTGCCGCCGCCCGATTCGCCCGGACCGGAGTCCTTGTCCAGCGAGTTGATGAAGTCACGGAACATGTCGAGCCCTTCGTCCACGACGTCCTCACCGAGCGATTCCAGGGGCACTTCGCGCCGGTAGTCGCGGTCCACGACGCCGCTCGACGGCCTGATCGTGCCTCCCTCGCCCGGCTGCTCCGGCTCCTCCGCCCCTCCCGGGTCGGCTTCGAGGGCGGCCTGGTCGAGCACCTCGTCCGCGACCAGGATCGGCGTGTCGAACCGGACTGCCAGCGCGACGCAGTCGGACGGTCGCGCGTCGAGCTCGACGATCTGCCCGTTGTGCTCCAGGAAGAGACGGGCGTGGTAGGTCTCATCGGCGAGCTCGGCGATGACGATCCGGTCGAGCCGGATGCCGAGGCCGTTCAGGGCAGCCGCGAACAGGTCATGCGTGAGGGGACGCTCTGCGGACAGGCCCTGCAGCTTCATCGCGATGGCGCTGGCCTCCCACGCTCCGATCCAGATCGGGAGGTAACGCTCGCGCTCCGCGTCCTTGAGGATGACGACGTGGCGGTTGGAGAGCATGTGGACGCGGACGCTCTCCACCACCATCTCGACGAGACGGCCCATGCGGGAATTATCCACTGCGGGAATTATCCACGCCCCGGCCGAGCTGGTGGCCGTCCGCCGTCAGGCCCGCCCGTGCCCCACTGGCTGCGGACGGCCGAGGCTCCGCACGATCACGCCCACGAGCGCGCCGGCCACGAACCCGCCGATGTGGGCGAAGAACGCGACGCCCCCCTGGGCCGCGGCCCCGCCCAGGCTGGCCACCCCATTCAGGAGCTGGAGGGCGAACCAGAGCCCGAGGATGATGAGCGCGGGCACCCGCACGAGCTGGACGAAGATGCCGAGGAAGACGAGCGTGGTGATCCGGGCACGCGGGTACAGGACGATGTAGGCCCCGAGCGTCGCCGCGATCGCGCCCGAGGCGCCGACGAGCGGCACGCCGGATGTCGGATCGATCCAGACCTGCGCCAGCGCCGCGATCGCGCCCGCAGCCAGGTAGAAGGCCAGGAACGGCAGCCGCCCGAGGCGATCCTCGATGTTGTTGCCGAAGATCCACAGGAACAGCATGTTGCCCAGCAGGTGTGTCCAGCCGGCGTGGAGGAAGAGGCTGCCAAGGACGCCCGCGGCGGCGGGGATCGGGTCTCCAGACCCGTGGAGGGCCGCGGTGATCCGGCTGGGCACCGCGCCCCACTGGCGAAAGAGCTGATCGAGGGCGGCCTCACCGTCCGGGCCCCCGGCGACCGCCAGCTCCACCCCGAAGGCGGCCACAGACAGCCCGATAAGGGCGAGAGTCACGATGGGCAAGCGTCGGATCGGGTTTGTGTCGCGGAGTGGGATCATCCAGGAGTCACAAGTGGGTCGCGGACACGGCTACCGGCCGAGCGAGCGGATCGTGCCGTTCACGGTGCCGTGGATGCGCCCGTGGACGGGGACGCCACGCCCGGCGAGCCCGAGGCCCCCGGCGCGCTGGTGGTGGGCTCCAGGACGGCCCGATGCAGGCCCGTCGCCGTGATCCAGACGATCACATCGGGCGCGTCCGCGACTCCCGGCTCCACGTACCAGCTGCGCGCGTCTGCCCAGAGCCTGCTTCCATCGGCCAGACGGTACTGCTCGAGGTAGACGCCGCTGGACTTGAAGAACGCGACGACCCGGGCGTTCGTCGGGTCGTAGCCGTAGAGGCGCCCCGCGCGTCGGTCCGCCCCGGACATGACGTCGGTGAACGTCAGCGTGGCGCGGAGGCTGGTATCGGGCAGGGAAGCGGCCTGCCAGCCCTCGGTCGTACCGCCCACAACGCGCTGGATCGTGCCGGTGTCGGCGATCCAGATGTCGCCGTCGATGTACAGGCTGGTGATCCCGTCCACCGGGCGCGGCGTTGTCAGCCGCTTCGAGGGCGCCGCCGGGAAGCCGCTTCCGTCCGCGGCCGGCGCGTAGGCGAGGATTTCCTGCTCGGAAGGATCGACGATGTAGAAGTTGTAGAGGCCGGCCTTTGAATCGCGGAGGAAGGTCCCGACGGCAAGGAGATCATCGCCCCACTCGGCGGCGCCCGTGACCTTCACCTTCGTCGTTGTGCCCTTGCCCGTGGCGTCGGCCGGTCGCCATCGCCACAGGACGTTCTTCGCGTCAAGGACCAGGAGATCGGGCCCGCCCGCGGTCATCAGGCGCGGGGCAGCCTCGGTCGAACCTGATGCCTTCAGGCCGTCACGGAAGATCGCGACTGCCGTTCGCTCGGTGAGATCGATCCGGTAGACCGTGGCGGTCCCTGCGTCCAGGACATAGGGTGCCCCGTCTGGTCCTTGGACCAGACTCGTGAGGTCCGCGGCGACGTCGACCGGGAAGGTGAACAGGTCGATCGCCGTGACCTCGACCATCCCGTACAGCCGGTCGAGGCCCACCACAGCCCGTGCGCGAAGCGGCGCGATCGTCGCCGCGTTGATCCCGGCGGTCTTTGCGCGATCCAGCTGGGCGAGCGTGTCGGCCAGGAGTTGTTCGGCGGTCTCCGGATCGTTGCCGACGAGGTCGACGCCGGGCCCGAACACTCGGTCCAGGTTCTTGCGCGCCTGCTCGAGCGCAAGCTGGCCGACCTCCGCGGAGGCAACCACCGGCCCAGGTGGCTGGCGGCTGCCCAGGAGTGAGACACCGATCCCCAGCAATCCTGCAACCGCCACCAGGGCGAGGACTGCGACCGCGGCGCGCTGCTGCGTTTCCCGACGGGCGCCCATCGGGGTGATCCTGCGCGCCGCCGCGGAGCGTGCCGGCATCGCGTCCTGGGCCCGGCCGATGAGCCGTCCCAGCGCGCCGCCGGCCGCGAGTCGCGCCCGGCGCGCGCCGGCCTGCGCCGCCGCCACGCCGCCACTCACGGTGTCTGCGAGGGGGATCGGCGAGCGATCCGGGGCTCCGGCCAGGGGCTCGGGCGGCCTGACCGCAACGAGGGTCCGGCCCGACTTCACGGCCGCAACCTCGGAGACCTCGAGGACGAGCGCGCCATCGCTCCCCGTCCCGCCGGCCTCGGCGAAGCGGCGATGGAGGTGCTCGATCGCGGGCTGTGGATGGAGGGTGACAAGAGCGTCCTTGAGCTCGTCCGCGCCGAGTCGCGCGACGACGTTCGGCGAGACGAGCGCGAGCTGGTCGCCGACCCCGATCTCGCCACGCCAGACGTCGGGTTCCAGGTCGACCGTGGGGAGGCCGCGGTCCCGATGTGGGTCCGGAAGGGTGCTGAGGCGCGCACCGCGGCTCAGGTAGGCCTCCGCGGGCCCCACGGTGGCGACGTACAGCTCGTGGTCGCGGACGACGACGATCGCGACGCCGATCGGGGAGGGGCTCGCCGCGCCGGACCCGGCGCCCGCTCCGGCGACCCCGGAGAGGGCCGATCGCTCTCGAGCGTGCGTCAGTCGCTTGTTCGCGGCGAGGATGGCCTTGATCAGGCAGACCCGGATCCCGGCCGACTCGTCGTAGTAGTACTCGTGCCGGATCACATCGGCGACGAGCCGGGTGGCCTCCCGGGCCCTGGCACCAGGGACCATCGACGTGACGAGCAGGTAGAGATGGCCCTTTGAGCGCGCGCGAGACCCGACCGTCGGCTCGACGACGACGACCGTGTCCGGCGAGTCGGGGAGGCGCTCTTGGTCGGCGAGAACGCCGAGCTTCATCTGGAACCGGGGGGCCATGCGAGCCTCTGCCAGGGTCTGGGCGGGTGGCCGGGGCGGGATTATCGCACGCGAGCGGAGGGGGTCCGCCTCACCGAGACGGGTTGCGGCCTCGGACCGTGACGCGCAGTTCGGTCACGGCTGCGCCGGCCGGGGCCGTCCGGAACGCGGAGACCAGCTGGCGGGCGTGCAGGTGCAGCTCCTGGGCCACGATCGGTGCGTCCGCCTCGACGAGGAGCGCAGCGCCCTCCACCCGGATAGCCCGGCAGGCCCCGTGGGCCGCTGGTGCGCGCTCCGCCACGATCGCGTCGAAGGTCGCCACGGCCCGCGCGCGTCGGAGTTCGTCGGCCAGGCCGAGCTGCGACGCGGCGGCCGGGATCAGGTCGCCGATGCGGAGCATGGGACCGCGGCGCCGGCGCTCCGGCTCGTCGCTCATGGGGGAGGCACCCGGGCCGGTCCGTGGAGTGCCGCGCCCGGCACGGACCCAGCGCCGGCGCTGCCGGCCGCGATCGGACCGCCAGCCGGATCCACCCGCCACGTGTCGGCGATGGCTACCAGGGCGGGGTCCAGGTCGTCCAGGGTCGTCGTCGTCACGAACACCTGCGGCAGGGCTGCGATCCGGCGGACCAGGTGGGATCGCCGTTCCGGATCCAGCTCGGAGAAGACGTCGTCGAGGAGGAGGAGCGGCGTCCGGCCGTCCAGCGCCGTCAGGAGGTCCAGCTCCGCGAGCTTGAAGGCCAGGATTGCCGTCCGCTGCTGGCCCCGCGACGCGAATCCGGCCAGATCGCGCCCATCCAGCACGAAGGACATGTCGTCTCGGTGCGGACCAACGAGCGTCGTTCCGTTCCAGGCCTCCTTCTCGGCCGTCTCCGCCAGGCGCCGCTCGAGCGCGTCACGCGGCGCCTCTCCGGCTCGAACCGGCGCGTTGGTCTCGTACCGCAGGCCGAGCGCCGCCTGGGCCGCCTCATCCGGGGCGATCTCGGCGTGCGCGGCCGCGAGCGGAGCGGCAAGCTCAGCGAGGACGCGCAGGCGTGCTGTGACGACCTCGCCGCCGGCATCGAGGAACGGCTTGTCCCAGTAACGGAGCTGCGAACGGTCGGCGGTGTCCTCGCGGATGGCCCGGAGCAGGCCGTTGCGCTGCTGGAGCGCCCGCGTGTACGTCGCAAGCGCGGGACCGTAGGCCGGGAAGCGGCCCGCGGCGATCCGGTCCACGGCCGCCCGCCGGAGCGACGGCGAGCCGGCGATCAGGAGCATCTCCTCCGGCGCGAAGACGACGACCCGGAGCGCTCCGCCCAGGGACGACGGCCGGCGCGGTACGCCGTTCACGAGGATCCGCTTCCGCCCACCACCGGCGGCGGTCGCACTGCCCGCCCTGACCAGCGCGACCTCGAGCGTCTCGGTCCCCGCGACCCCCTCGACGCGGGCCACGTCCGCGCCCCAGCGGATCAGCTCTGCGTCCGTCGTCGTGCGGTGAGAGTGACCCCAGGCGAGCAGGACGATGGCCTCGATCAGGCTGGTCTTTCCGGCTGCGTTTGGCCCCCACAGGAGCTGGGGGCCCTCCCCGAACCGGGCGTCGAGCGCGGTGTACCCGCGCAGGTCGGCCAGGCGGATCGACGAGAGCGTGGCGGCCTCTAGGAGGTGGTGCGGACCGGCATGACGACATGGACGTACTGGTCGTCACCGATCGGCTTGAACACGCCGGGCGCCAGCGGACCCTGGAGCTCGATGGCGAACTGCTCGGCATCGACGTTCGTGAGGACATCCGCCAGGTACTTCGCGTTGAAGGCGATGGTCGTGCCGTCACCCTCGACGCTGGCCTCGACCTGGCCGACGTGGTCGCCGATCTCGGCGTTCGCGCTGACCGTGATTCCCGCCTCGCCGTTGGTGCCGAACTGGAGCTTGACGATGTTCGCCGACTCGTGCGCGATGAGCGCCGCCGGCCGGACCGCGCGGAGGAGCTCCTCACGGTCGAGGACGGCGCGCGTCGTATGCGCCTGGGGCATCACCGACTGGTAGTTCGGGAACTGCCCGTCGATGAGCCGGCTGACCAGGTCGACGCCCTCGAGATGGAACAGGATCTGGTTGCGAGCCTGTGCGAGCACGATCTCGACGGGCGCGTCGCTGTCGGTGAGGACCCGCATCAGCTCGCTGAGGGCACGAGCCGGCACGACCACGCTCGTGTCGGCCACGGAATCGAGGACGGGGATCGTCTTGACCGCGATCCGGTAGTTGTCGGCGGCGGCCAGCGTGAGGGCCTCGCCCTCGAAGCGGCACAGGACTCCGGTCAGGATCGGCCGAGCCTCGTCGGTCGCGGCGGCGAAGGCGGTCTCCGCGAGAGCCTGACGAAGGGTGTTCTGGGCGATCCGGGTCGTCGGGCGCTCGCCGGTGGTCTGGATGGCCGGGAACTCCTCGGCATCGATACCCTTCAGGTGTGATTCGAATCGCCCACACCGGAGGTCGAGGGTCTCACCCGGGCCGAGCTCCAGGTCAATTCGGTCGCCACCCTGCAGGGAGTTCACAAGATCCGTGAGGAGCTTGGCCGGAACCGTCGTCGCCCCGTCCGACTCGATCTTGCCTGGCACCCAGTAGGTGATGCCGATCTCCAGGTTTGTCGCCGTGAGCTTCAGGCCAGCGTCCTCGGTGCGGAGCAGGACGTTGGCGAGGACGGGCAGCGTGCTGCGCGTCGAGACGGCGCGACTGACGACGGACAGACCGCGCGCCAGGTTCTCCTGCATGACCGAGAGCTTCACGTCGGGTCCACTCCACAGCGGGTGCGTTGGCGAACAACCCAGATGGTACTGGCGCGCCGGTTCCGGCGGGCGGAACTGGCGTTCATCACAAGCGTCACCCAGGGCCGATCAACCGCGTCGCGGGGGACGCTCCCCTGAATGTGTATCTTCCCTCATTCTCCGAAGACCGTCACCTTCATCATCACGCTGTGGAGACGGTGGATACGCCTGCTCCACCCCGTTCAGCGGCCCCGTGCACAAGCGGGCAATCCGCGTGGATTTCGCTGCCCGAAAGGTGCCAATCGACCAGGCTGGACCCAACCTGTTGTGGATGGCGACTCCCGACGACCGGGAGTCCGGCCGGCTGGTCCACGCCCGCACCCCGTTTCGTCCGGACCGCGCCCGACGCAGCCAACGCCCGGGGCCGGGTTCTCCACCGATCCGCGGACGTCCGTCCACGACCGACCACGCGGCCGTGGCGCGGCGGGATGTGAGGAACAGGACGGGCGCCGGCAGGCCGCGGAGCCCGATCACTCGGAGTAGATCAACTCCCGAACGGCGGAGATCTCGCGACGGAGCTCGTCGTTGGCCCCCGTCTCGCGGGTGATCTTGTCGCAGGCGTGGAGCACGGTCGAGTGGTCTCGTCCGCCGAGCTCGGCCCCGATTCGGAGCAGGGAGACGTCCGTCTCCGCGCGCATGAGGAACATCGCGATCTGGCGCGGCATGACAATCGCCTTGTCGCGCTTCTGGCCCTTGAGCGCGTCCAGTCCGACGCCGTAGTAGTCGGACACTGCCTTCACGATCCGTTCGGGCGTGATCTGGCGCTTCTTGGGGTTGTACAGGACGTTCGACAGGACCGCCTGCGCCAGCTCGATGGAAATCGGCATCGCGCCCATCGACGCATAGGCCACGATCCGGTTGAGGGCGCCCTCCAGCTCGCGGATGTTGCTCACCACCTTGCGGGCGATGAATTCCATGACATCCGAGGTCATCGGGACCGCGCCTTCCTCCGCCTTCGCGCGGAGGATCGCGATCCGCGTCTCGAGATCCGGGGCGGTCAGGTCGGCGATGAGGCCCCACTCGAACCGGCTTCGGAGCCGTTCCTCGAGGGTGAGGATCCCCTTGGGCGGCCGATCCGAGCTCAGGACGATCTGCTTGCCGTCCTCGTGGATCGTGTTGAACGTGTGGAAGAACTCCTCCTGGGTCCGCTCCTTGTCCGCGATGAACTGGATGTCATCGATGAGGAGGAGGTCGATCCGCCGGTACCGCGCCCGGAAGTCGTCGATCTTGCCCTGCTGGATGGAGGTGATGAACTCGTTGGTGAATTTCTCGGAGGTGGCGTAGACGACGCGCTTCCGCGGGAACTTCGCCATGACCTGGTTGCCGATTGCATGCATCAGGTGGGTCTTGCCGAGGCCCACCCCGCCATACAGGAAGAGCGGGTTGTAGGCATGGCCCGGGCGCTCTGCAACAGACAGGGAGGCCGCGTGCGCGAGGCGGTTGGCGGATCCCACGATGAAGTTCGCGAACGTGTAGCGCTGGTTCAGGTTCGTCGCACCGCCCTCGCCGCCGACGCGGGTGGCCTCCACCCGGACGTGCTGCGAGCTGGGTGTCGCAACCGGGCGCACCGGGGGGAGCGGCGCTGCGGGCCCATCCTCATCGGACGCCACGTCCGGCGCGGTTCCGACCACGAACTCGACCTGGACGCTGTAGCCCACGATGCGGGCCAGGGTCTGCGAGATCAGCGAGCGGTAGCGGCTCTCGAGCCAATCCTTCGCGAACCCGTTGGGCACGGCGATGCGGAAGCGGTTGTCGTCGACATCCACGAGCGTCGTGTCACGGAGCCAGGTCTCGAAGTTCGCTGGCGAAAGCGAAACCTGAAGCTCCCCAAGGGCGGCGCGCCAGACCTGCTTCGCATCCATTCGTCGATGACGGCTCTCTGTGGTGGTTGCGATGGACGACGCCTCGGACACGCTACAAGAGGCGTGTACCGGAACGCGGCTGGGTGATGCTGTGCTGCCGAGAACCTGCCTCCGGCCGGCTCCGGCCCCTGCACCGGGTCCGCGAAACGGGCGGTCGGAGTGACGAGGGTTCCGAAAGATAGCACCGCACCCCGGGCCTCGCAAGGCGATTCCGCGATACTCCATGGGAGTATCGCCTCATGACCCGATTGTCGGCCGGCCGAGGTCCCTTCCGGAACGCTCCGTCCCAATACGCCCGTCAACGACCAGCTGAAACGGCCGGGTCCTCGCGCGTGCGCCCGCGGTCCCTGGTCACGCAATGTTGACACTCCTTCCGGGGCCGTCCTATCATCCCCCGGACGACGAACGCGCCATGCGCCGATGGGCGCTCGGCGCGTTTGCGTGCCTCTAGGGGTCATGCAGATCGACCAAGCCCCGAGGCCTGATGGAGAGGATCCCGCACAGTCCCGATGAAGCAGACCTACCAGCCCAAGAAGCGACATCGCGCCAAGGAACACGGCTTCCGCGCCCGGATGAGGTCCGCGGGCGGTCGCCGAATTCTGGCCGCGCGCCGCGCCCGCGGTCGGAAGCGCCTGACGGCCTGACGGACGAGCGCGCCCGGCTTCGGTCGCGCCTCGCAATGCTCTCCCGTCCTCAGGACTTCGCGGCCCTCCAGGAGCGCGGGACCATGCGGTCCCACCCACTCCTTGCAGCCCGGATCCTGCGGACCGACCTCGAGACGACACGGTTCGGCATGGCGACCGGTCGAGCACTCGGCTCGGCCGTCGTTCGAAACCGCGTCCGGCGACGCATCCGCGAGGCACTGAGGGCTCTGGCGCCGTCCATCCAGCCGGGCTGGGACGTGCTCCTCGTCGCCCGGCCGGCGCTCGTTGGCGCCGACTACGAGACACTGGTCAAGACGCTCCGCCGACAACTCGCTCGCGGCGGCGTCCTGGAAGGGAGCAACGGGTGAAGCGTATCGGCATCGGGTTGATCCGCCTGTACCGTTTCCTGTTCTCGTGGCTCCCGTCCTCATGCCGTTATGAGCCTTCCTGCTCGCGCTACACGGAGCAGGCGATCGAACGTTACGGCCTCCTCCGGGGCGGCTGGATGGGGGCTCGCCGGATCGCGAGCTGCCATCCTGGCAATCCCGGAGGCTACGACCCCGTCCGCTGAGCGAAGGACCCTGAATTGACCCTCCCCACCCGGCTGGCCCGCTTCGCCCCGGCGCTCGCCATCGCGCTCGTGGTGCTTCTTGTTGCGGCCTGCGCCCCCGACGCCGGGCCCAGCCTGGCTCCTGGCGTGACCGCCGCGCCGACGGAGACGCCGCCGGCCGGTATCGCGCTCGTTCCAGCCCAGCCGGACAACCCGCTCGGGCTGCTCTCCTGGCTCTTCACCCCGATCTTCCAGGTGTTCTTCATCACACTGACCCTGCTGGACAGGGCGACCGGCAATATCGCCGTTGCCATCGTCCTCATGACCATCCTGATCAAGATCGTTCTCATCCCGCTCTTCCGGCGCCAGATCGTCTCGACGCGCCGGATGCAGCTGATCGGCCCGGAGGTCAAGGAGATCCAGCGCCGCTTCAAGGGCGATCGGATGAAGATCCAGCAGGCAACGGCCTCCCTGTACAAGGAGCGCGGCGTGTCGCCCGCAGGCTGCCTCCCGGTGTTTCTGCAGATGCTCCTCCTGATCCCGCTCTACTCGGTCTTCAGCCAGGGACTCCAGAACTTCAACCCACAGGCGATGCTGGATGTATTCGGCTTCCGAATCCTCGACCTCGGCTGCGATGCCGCGCCGGTCTTCGGGCCCCTCGGCCACGTCCTCAATCCGTGCCTCGACGCGGTCGCGTTCGGGGTCGACTGGGGCGTGCCCGAAGTCTTCATCGGGACTGCCGGCTCGCTGTTCTCAGGCCTGAGCATCCTGGCCGTGATCTCGTCGATCACGCAGCTGGTCGCGTCGCGAATGATGATGCCGGCACCGAACGCCGCGACCGCGGACGACCAGAACGTCAAGATGCAGCGACAGATGGCGATCTTCCTGCCGTTCATCTCGCTGATCTACGGCAGCATCCTGCCGGCCGGCCTGTTCCTGTACTGGATCGTCTCGACGGTCTTCTCAATCGGCCAGCAGTACCTCATCATGGGCTGGGGTGGGATGTTCCCGATCTTCGGCTGGACCCCCGGCTTCGCCGTGGGACATGAACCGCGCTTCCCGGTCGCCGCACCCACGGCGCCGACGACCCCCACGCGCGCGGCGGGAGCGCCCGCGCGATCCACCACCGAGCGGTCGTCCCTCGACCGGTCCGCGTCCGCGGCGGCAACCGTCCGCCAGCGCGGCCGGCAGGGTCGACGAGGGAGACGACGCTGAACATGAGAGACAGGAAGCCATGAGCGCCTATCGTGAATTCACCGGCAAGACCGTTGAGGAGGCCCTGCGCCTCGCCCGCGAGGCATTCAGCGCGGGCCTCGACGACCTCGACTTCGAGATCCTGACCTCGGGCAGCCGCGGTGTCCTGGGGATGGGCGCCGAGCCCGCCAGGATCCTGGCTGCCCCGCGATCCGAGCTCGGCGGCGCGGCCCCGAAGCGCGATGCCGCCGCGGCACGACCGCTGCCGCCACCGCCCGCCCGCGAGGATCGCGGCGATCGACCGCCCCCTGACCGGGACCGGGACCGCGGCCCGCGGCGAGACGACCGAGCTGACCGTCCACGGCCCGCTGACCGCGGCCCGAGACGAGACGATCGGCTCGTCGAAGCCGGCGCGCCCCCGCCCGCCCGCGAAGCTCGCGGCGACCGAGGTGACCGACCGCGCTCCGATGACCGCGGCCCGCGACGAGACGATCGCGGCGCCCGACCGCGCTCCGATGACCGCGGCCCGCGGCGTGATGACCGGGGCGATCGCGCCCCACGTGGCGGACCGGACCTCACGGACCACGAGACGGCCGAGGTCAACGCCCTCCGCGGGTCCGTTGCCGCCGAACGCGCCGAGCTGGAGGCCGCCGAGGCGTCGCCTGAGGCGCTCGCTGCCGGCAAGGTGATCCTCGAGAAGCTCCTCGGCCACATGGGCTTTGACGTCACCGTCAGCGTGGAGGCTTCCGAGACCAGCCGCCTGAACGTCACCGGCGAGGGCGACGAGCGAGAGGCGCTGGGCGCGCTCATCGGTCGCAAGGGCGAGCGCCTCAGTGCGCTCCAGCACATCGTCAACCTGATGCTGTCGCGCGAGATGGGGGCCTGGACGCGCATCCTCGTGGACGTCGAGGACTACCGTGGTCGCCGCGAGCGCCAGCTCCGGGAGATCGCGGATCGCGCGGCGCAGCGAGTCATCGAGACGGGCAAGATGCTCCAGCTGGAGCCGATGCCCGCCCTCGAGCGTCGTTGGGTCCACCTGGCCCTCCGAAATCACCCGGATGTGGCAACCCAGTCGATCGGCGAGGAGCCGAACCGACGAATCATCGTCCTGCCGCGCGCGGGCTGAACGAACGACTTCTCGACGCAGGACCGTTTGGGGGGGTGCGGCTAGGATGACGCATCCGTCACGCTTGCCGGACGGTGCGCGTCAATCCGTCGCTCCGGGGCAACCCGGGATGGCGAGGTGGAGTTCGGTCGCTTCGCGGGGATGAACGAACGCATGGACGAACAAGGGGAACCGGTCGGGAACCTGGAGTCTGCGGCTCCCGCGGCCGCGGTTTCGGGTGGGCCGGTCCCGGAGGTCGTGGCGCCCCCGGAGATCGAGTCCGCGCTGCCCGGCCCGGTCGCGCCGGCCGTGGTCCACTCGCGCCGAGCCGCGACCCGGTTCCTGATCGCGTTCACGTTCGGGTTGCTGGCCGTGCTCACGATCTCGGCTGGCGCCCTCGCCGCGTATGAGTCCTCCAACGCCGGCCGAATCCTGCCCGGCGTTCACGCTGGGTCCATCGACCTGTCCGGCCTCACGCCGGCCGCCGCCAGCGCTCGGCTGCGCGACGCCTTCGCGTCGTTCGAGGACGGTGAGCTCGTCCTGAGTGGCGCGGGCACGGAACGCATCGTGAAGTACGCGGATCTCGGCCGACGCGTGGATGTCGATGCGATCATCGCCCAGGCCCTGGATGTCGGTCGGAGCGGCCCCGTCCTCGAGCGGATCGCCTCCAATGTCCGGATCTACGTTCGTGGAGCCGAGGTCGGCCCGCTCGTGACCCTCGAGCGTGCAGCCCTCCGCTTTGAGATCGCCGCGCTCGCCGCAGTCGTCGATCTGACGCCGCGGGACGCCAGCGTGACGGTGGGCGAGACCGGCTTCGTCCTGAAGCCCGGCACAGACGGCCGACATGCTGACATCGACGCGGCTCTCGAGGCGGCAGCGACGCTCCTGGCCGACCCGGACGCGCCGCCGACGGTTCGAGTGGACCTGCCGATCACCATCGTCGAGCCGGGCGTGACGACAATCGAGGCCACGGCCGCCCGGGACGCCGCGGATCGGATCGCGGTTGACGTCGACCTCGTGGACGGCAGCGAGATCCGAACGATCTCCGGCGCCGAGTTCCGCGGCTGGATCTCCTTCGCAGCGATGGTCGGCGGCGGCTACGGTCCGGTGGTCGCGCAGGAAGGTCTCGAGACCGCCCTCAATTCGATCGCGGAGGACGTCGCGGTCGCCCCGGTGGATGCCACGTTCCTGATTGCCGTCAACCAGCAGGTCGTCGGCGTGACCGACGCGAAGAACGGCCGAACGCTCGATGTGCCGAATACCGTCGCCTCGCTCGCCAGCCTCATCGAGCAGCGCGTCAGCGGCCTCAGTGCTTCGCGAGTGGCCGTCTCCTTCACCACCGTGGAGCCGGAACTGACGACGGCCGAGGCGACCCAGACAGCCCCGCTCATGAAGCCGATCTCCGAGTGGACGACCTACTTCCCGATCGGGATCAAGAACGGCCAGGGCGCGAACATCTGGATCCCCGCGCGCGACATCGACGGCTACGTCGTGATGCCCGGCGCGTGGTTCGATTTCTGGGAGGCGATCGGCCCGGTTACCCGCGAGCATGGGTACGTGGACGGCGGCGCGATCATCAACGGCAAGACCGAGCCCCAGGGCGCGCTCGCCGGCGGGATCTGCTCGACATCCACGACGCTCTTCAACGCCGCTCTCCGGGCTGGCCTGGAGATGGGCGCCCGCCGCAACCACTACTACTACATCGATCGCTACCCGCTCGGGTTGGACGCGACGGTCTTCCAGAGCAGCTCGGGCTCCGTCCAGACGATGTCCTTCCGGAACGATACTGAGTACCCGATCCTCATCCGCGGAACCGGCTGGAAGGTCGGGAGCAAGGGCTACGTGAAGTTTGCCCTGTGGTCCGTTCCGAACGGCCGGACGGTCGAGCTCTCGACGCCGATCGTGAAGAACGTCCGGCCCGCCTCGGACAGCGTCGAGTACACGACGGATCTAGCCCCGGGTGCCAAGGAGCGGGTCGAGTACCCGGTGGACGGCAAGGAGGTCTGGACGACGTGGACGGTGCGCGACGCCGCGGGCACCGTCATCCACGAGAAGACGTACTACTCGCGCTACTCGCGGATCACGGGGATCCTGCGGATCGGGATCGCGCCGGAACCGACACCGACCCAGACACCCACACCCCCGCCCGCCTGAGCCGATGTGTCGGGCCACGGCCCGACACATCGGGCGCGGCTCGTCAGACGTTCGTCCTTGGCCCTCGTCCGGCCTGGCAGGCCGGGCACAGCCCGAACAGCTCAAGGCGATGGTCGTCGATCTGGTAGCCACTCTCGGCCGCGATTCGGCTGACCACGCCGGCCAGCCCGCCGTCGTCGACATCGGTGGCCCGCCCACAACGCGCGCAGACCACGTGGTGGTGGTGCGCGGCCGGCTCGCAGGCGATGTACACGTGGTCCCCAGACGGCAGGTCGATCCGCTCGATTGCGCTGACGGATTCGAGGACGTCGATGGTCCGGAAGATCGTTGCCCGCCCGATATCGAGGCGACGGACCGCCGCGTCACCCACGAGGTCGGCCGCCGTGAAGTGGCCGTTCCGCGCCGCGATGAGATCGGCGACGGCGCGACGCGGTCCGGTCAGCCGGTAGCCGGCCCGGTCGAGCGCGGCGAGTGGCGAGTCGGGGGCATCGGCGATCGCGTTCATGGCGACAGGATACGCGGGCGCATACTTCGACCCGTGACTCGCGCCCGGACGATCACCGGCCGCCCCGCCCACCGCCGGCGGGTTCCCGGCTATGCGCGATGTGACGCCGGTTGCTCGGAGGCGGCTGGATTCGGAGCCTGACCGAATCGGCCGGATCCCTCTCCGCTGGAGTCACCGCCATGTCTCAATCCCGAGTGCCTCGTCGGACCCTGATCGTCCTCGTGCTCGCGGCCGCCTCGTGGGGAGTCGGCACGGTGATCAGCAAGCGCGCCGTCGCCGAAATCCAGCCGTTCGTCCTGCTCGCCGTGCAGCTGACGGCGAGCGTCGTCGCCCTCGGCATTGTGCTGATCCTGACCCGCCGTCGCGCTCAACCCGGAGCCGGCCCGCTTCGGACTGCGTCCCCTGCCTCGCTCGATCGACTCGGACTCCTCAATCCCGGCGCGGCATACGCGCTGAGCCTCATCGGGCTCACACAGATCACCGCCAGCCTGTCCGTCCTCCTGTGGGCCGGTGAGCCGATCCTGATCCTGATCCTTGCCTGGGCCTGGCTGCGCGAGCCGATCACCCGACGGCTCGTGGGCCTGTCTATCGCCGGCCTCGCCGGCATCGCGTTGGTCACCTGGTCGCCCGGGCTGGCCGGACAGGGCGGAGGCATCGTTGTCACGCTGGCCGGGGTTGGGTGTTGCGCCGTCTACAGCGTGATGGCGAGAACCAGGATCGGCGCCGCCACGTCCACGGTCCGCGTCGTGTTCGGTCAGCAAGTGTGGGCGTTGGGCCTCGCGTTGCTGATGCTCCTCACGTCGGTCATCGTCGCTCCGTCGGCCAGTTCCGACCAGCCTGCAGCCCCAGTTTCGATTGGAGCGTGGGCGAGCGCCGTGGTATCCGGGCTCGTGTACTACGGCCTCGCGTACGGGTTCTATCTAAACGGACTGCGGCGCGTACCCGCCTCCGTGGCGGCCTCGGCGTTCTACCTGATCCCGGTGTTCGGCGTTACCGCTGGATGGGCGTTCCTGGGCGAGCGCCTCGATCCGGCGCAACTGATCGGGGCCGGAATCATCCTGACCGGCGTCAGCCTGCTCGCGACCTCGCCGATGGTCACCGGTGCCCCGGAACCAGGGACATCCTGAATTGGTGGAGATGGGGGAGAGTCGAACTCCCCGTCCAGAGCCCTTCGGCAGCGACCACTACGAGCGTGTCCGATCGTTTTCGTCAACCATCCGGGCGGGGATCGGCACTCTCCCGGTTGGTCCAGTCACGTGTCTCTAGATCGAGCTTGCTCCCGGACTACGCGACGCTCATCCGGGTTGCAGCCCCGCTGAATGACGCTTCCACGACCCGCGAGACTGAGGTCGCTTCCACGCTCACCTTACCGCCTAAGCGGCGAGGGCGAGAGTCGACTGCTTGTTGGCAGTTACTTCGTTTGCCGCCTGTTTAACGAGGCCTGACGGCACCTCGGCTCGCGTTCACTGTCAGCCAGACCCTGTCGAAACCACGCATCCCCACAGGATCGAGACGCGCACGGGCGTCCCGGGACCAGTCTAGCCCAGGTCTCCGAATCGGCCAACCGGCCGCCGATCGCCTGTGAGAGGCTCGCGCCCTCCCACCCGCGCCCTCCCACCCGCGCCCCGGTTTCCTGGCCAATGCGCCCGGGGGGAGCACTGTCCGAGTTGCCCCGGGGACTCGGGGCGGTTGCGAGGCAGATGTGGGCGCATCGCCCGCGCTTGCACGCTCAGCCACGCTCAGCGAATGCCGCTCGTGTCGCCCTCGAGCCTCGTCGGCCTGCGGTGCATCCGCACAGTGCTCCCGGGGCGGTCATTGGCGAGGAAAGCGCGCCGGGTCGCCGACGAGCCGCCAGAGCCGCACTTCGCCCGGATACCCGCCTGGCGCTGATGCCCGCCTGTCCTCGCGCGGCTACGATGTTCGCAATGAGCGGAGATACGAGACGCGCCTCACCGCCTGGGAGGAGGAACGGCTCCTCATCTTCACCGCCGAGGTCAGGAGCGTGTCCAGGCGCGTGGTCCGCGTGTCGTCCCACTTCCCGTTCCACCGGGTGAATGGGCGACGTGAGTTCGACGGGGCGGTGGCCGAGGGCTTCCGGCTGGACCTCCCGGCCGGGAGGTCGGTGCGCTGGACCCAGTTGCCGCTCAGCCGCCGTTACTTCCTGCGCTGAGGTTCTGCCGCGCCGCACCGCGCGCCGCTCGCGCTCCGGCCGCTACCAGATGTCGCCGACCGTGTAGCCGTCGGGAAAGGGATCGTCCGGGTCAACCACGTAGGTCGCGAAGCCGGTGATCCAGGCCGTGCCGGTGATCGTGGGCACGACCGCCCGGAACGGGCCGATGGTCGCCTCCTCGACGAGATGTCCTGTGAAGACCGTGCCGAGAATGCCCTCGTGGCGGAACGGCTCGCCGATCTTGAGCTGGCCCTTGGCGTGGAGCGCCGCCATCTTCGCGGACGTGCCCGTCCCACACGGTGATCGATCAATCGCGCCGGTCCAGGTTGACGGTCTGTCGAAATCGAGCTTGCCGGTCGAGACCGTGACCACGTTCCGCCGCGAGTTCGCCGGATCGTGGGCCGGGCCGGACAGCTGTCCGATCGTGATCCCGGCGAAGCCGGGCTGATCGGGATGGACCACGGGCAGCTGTTCCGCAGCGGCCGCCTTGATCAATTCCGTGATCCGGGTGATGTCGCGCCCCTCATCCGGGGTCAGGCGCAGCCCGAAGCGCTCGGCCTCGGCGATGACGTAGAACATGCCGCCGTACGCCACATCAACCACCACGGTGCCGAGCGTGGGCACGTCGACCGGGGTGTCAAGGTGCGTCGCGAAGGCCGGTACATTTCGGAACGTCACGCTCTTGACCTTCCCGTCCCGGCACTCGCAGCGAAGCTGGATCAGGCCGGCCGGCGATTCCAGGACGAGTTCCGTCACGGGCTCGACCATCGGGACCATCCCGGTCTCGAGGAGCACCGTCGCCACGCAGATTGTGTTCGTCCCCGACATCCCGGGGTATTCCACCTGCTCCATGATCACGTACCCGGCGTCGGCTTCCGGTCGGGTGGCCGGGAGGATGAGGTTGCAGTTGGCGGCTGGATACCCCCGCGGCTCGCGGAGCATGAGCTTCCGCAGGTCGTCGCCGTTGTCCCGGAGCCAGGTCATCTTCTCGAACATCGTGGCGCCGGGCACATCCAGCACGCCGCCCACGATCACTCGCCCAGGCTCGCCCGCCGCGTGTGCATCCACGGCCTGGATCGTGCGAGAGAGTCGCATCGGGTCTCCTACCGGCCGCGCCGGGTTTCGGCGACATCTCGTTCCATCTGCCGGCGGGCGTCCCGCTCCGCGATATCCCGCCGCTTGTCGTGGAGCTGCTTGCCTCTCCCGAGTCCCAATTCGAGCTTCGCCTTGCCTCGACCCGTGATGTACAGGCGGAGCGGCACCAGAGTCAGGCCCTTCGCCTTCGTCTTGCCCAGCAACTGGTCGATCTCCGAGCGGTGCAGCAGCAGCTTTCGCTCGCGCTTCGCCTCGTGATTGAACCGGCTGGCGCTCTCCCACGGGGCGATATGCGCCCCGATCAGCCACGCTTCGCCGCGATCGATGCGCGCGAATGAATCGGAAAGGTTGACCTTGCCGGCCCGGATGCTCTTGATCTCGGTCCCGAACAGGGCGATGCCCGCCTCCACGGTGTCCTCGATCGAGAACTCGTGGCGGGCTCGTCGGTTCTGGGCGATGGTGCGTTCGCCCATGGGGCGGGTCGCTCCTGTCGAGTGAGGGTCACGCCCTGTCCGGATGTGGCCCTGAGGGATCGATGTCGGCGTCACGGCAGCGGAGTCCGCGCGTTCCGGTCACATGATGATGGGCTTCAGGACGCACGAACGCCGGCCCGCGAGGGCCGGCGTTCGTCTGCAGCTTCCACCCGCTCGGCAGACCGGCTAGACGGCCATCTCCGGCGAGGTGGTGCAGCGACTGTGATACGACACTGCACATCACCTCCTTTCGTTCGCGGGTACCGTACCGGATGCGAACGGCCATGGCAACCGTTAGGCGGCCCTTCGGAGCAAGACCGGCAGGATGGCCGACTCGGACAGGAATTCGATCGCCCGATCGAGGACCGGATCGCTGCCGGCCGGCGTGTCGGCCGGGACCTCGACCACCACGTCCGGGACGAGCCCCACCCTGTGGATCCAGCGCTTGTCCGGTGTGAGCCACTTCGCGACCGTCAGCTTCACGCCGCCCGAGTCGCCGTCCAGTTCGATCCACGTCTGGACGGTGCCCTTGCCATAGGACGACTCGCCGATGAGGGTCGCTCGCCCGGTGTCCTGGAGGGCGCCAGCCACGATCTCGCTTGCGGACGCACTGCCCCTGTCGATGAGGACCGCAACCTGGATCTTCGGATCCGTGGCCACACCCTCGCCGAGCGACTCCGTGGGTGACAGGTTCCCCTGCGCATCCTCCTCCCAGAAGACCGGCCCGTCCTTGATGAACGTGCTGGCGACCGCCCGGGCGGCGGTCACGAATCCGCCGGGGTTCCCCCTGAGATCCACGATGAGCCTGGTCTGTCCCTTGTCGATCGCGGCCTGGACCGCGCCGACAAAGGCCGTGGCACCGTTGTCCGAGAACCCGGTCAGGCGGATGTATCCGATGGACCCGTCGGCGAGGTCCTTGGTGATGATCTCGCGCTGGCGGACGACGTCGCGGGTGATCGTGACGTCGAATGGCGCGACACCCCGGCGCTCGATGGACAGGACGACCTGTGTCCCCTTCTTGCCGCGGATCCTGTCACGGGCCTGGTCCGGCGTGAGGCCATCAAGCGTGGAGCCGTCCACCTTCGCGATCACGTCACCGGACTTCAGGCCGGCATTCATCGCCGGGGAGCCGTCCAGTGGGGCGACGACGACGAGCCGACAGTCCGGCCCGAAGATCGCGCAGTCGACGGTCTCGCCCGCGGCGTTCACCGTGCCGATCTCGGCGCCGATCCCCTCGAACTCGCCGGTGATGTCCTGGAGGCTCTTCCGGAACTCCTCCGAGGTCAGGTACGTGGAGTACGGGTCTCCGACCGCCCCGACCATGCCCTTGATCGCGCCCTCGATGAGGGCCTTCTGGTCCACGGGTCCCAGTGCGTAGCGATCGCGGATGGCCGCGTAGACGTCCCAGAACGGCTGGAACGCGGCCTCGTCGGACGCCGGCGTGCCTGGCTGGGCCACCTGGCGCTGGCCGAGGAGGTAGCCCGAGGCGAACAGGGCCCCGCCGCTGAGGATGGCGACGAGGACCACCGCAACGCCGAGGATCAGGGCGCCGCCCGCCCCGCGACGGAGCGGTCGCGGGGCGGGACCGCGCGGGCTTTCGGTCGCTCCGGGTGAGGCCGTGGCAACCGGGTCCGCGGCGGCCGGCTCGGTCACGTCAGCGGGGTCGCCGGCCGGGTCCGGCCGGTCGTTGTCGGGGGGAGGCGGAGCGTCGGACAGCATCTGGAGCGGTTCCTCATCGCGACCGATCGCGAGTGATCGGGGACGCCGGCAGGCGCGCACCCGGGGATTGGTTCGAGAAGCCTACACGGCACCCGCCGATCCTACGTCCGGCGTGCCGGTCGCGAACGAATCGAGGCGGAAACCGGACGGAGCCTTTGCCAGCGCTTCACTGCCGCCTCCCTATCGGATCAGGTACGTCCGCACGGACACGAACGCCCCGAGCACGCCCAGCCCCACGCCCGACCCGATGACGAGGACCGCCACGTCGCGCGCGATCGCCCCGACCCGGATCGGGAGGACCCGGAAGAACTCGAACATGAAGCTGCTCAGCGGGTCCGCCACCGCCGCGATCACGCCGAGCGTGATGGCGGCGCCGAGGAGCCCAACGAGCGCCCCCTCGAACACGAACGGCCACCGGATGAACGCGTCCGATGCGCCGACGAGGCGCATGACCTCGATCTCCTCGGCCCGCGCCACGACCGCCAGTCGGATCGTGTTGATGATGATGAACAGCACGATCGCCGCGATCACGGCGAGGATGACGATCCCGGCTGTGCGCAGGAACTCGGTGACCGCCAGGACCCGGCTGACGAGATCCGTGATGTTCTTCACCCGCTCGACGAGGGGATCGGCCCGGAGCGCGTCTGTGACCGCGGAGAACGCGCCCGGATCGCGGAGCTTGACCTCGAGGCTGGCGTGCAGCGGGTTCGCGTCGAGGTACTTGGTGAGGTCCTCCTCACCCTGCGCCGCACGTGCGTCCCGGAACCGCTGGAGAGCCTCCTCGCGGGACACGTAATTGACCTCACGGACCTCGGGCAGCGCGCCGATCCGCAGCCGCAGGTCCTCGACTTCCGCGTCCGTCGTGGTCGACCGGAGATCGGCCACCACCTCCACCTTCTGCTCGACGAACTGGAGACCGGCGAGGAGCCCGTTCTGGACGATGAAGAAGCCGGACAGGAGCAGGAGCATGAGCGTCATCGTCGCCGTCGCGGCGAGACTCATTGCGCCGTTCCGCCAGAAGCCCTGCCAGGCGCGCCCGAGGCTGAACACGAGGAACCGGAGCATTCGGTTCAGCCCTGCCGGTGGTAGCTGCCGCCGATCTCGTCGCGGATGATCCGACCCTCTTCGAGGGCGACGACGCGCTTGCGCAGCGCCGTGACGACGTCGGCGTTATGGGTGGCCATGAGCACGGTCACGCCGAGCTGGTTGATCCGCAGGAGCAGTTGCAGGATCTCCCAGCTGATCAGCGGGTCCAGGTTGCCGGTCGGTTCGTCGGCGATGACGAGGCGCGGATCGTGAACGAGGGCCCGGGCGATCGCCGTCCGCTGCTGCTCACCGCCGGAGAGTTGGCGCGGGAACTGGTCCGCCTGCTGGCTCAGGCCCACGAGCTGGAGCGCCCGATCAACCGCCGGTCTGATCCGGTTGCGCGGGGTCCCGGTAACCTCAAGCGCAAAGGCGATGTTCTCGCGGGCCGTCTTCGAGGGCAGGAGCTTGAAGTCCTGGAAGACCACCCCGATCTTGCGCCGGACGCGCGGCACCTTCCGCCGGGGGAGCCGCGCAAGGTCATCGCCGTCGAGGATCACCTCTCCCTGGGTCGCCAGCTCGTCGCGGATGATCAGCTTCATCAACGTCGACTTGCCGGCACCGCTGGGCCCCACGAGGAACACGAAGTCACCCTCGGGAATGACCAGGTCCACGTCCCGGAGCGCCTCGCGACCGTTCGGGTAGCGCTTCGTGACATCGTTGAGGACGAGGACGGGCTGCCGCCCGGCGGTGCGCATTGCATCGACGCTGCCGGTCTCGCGGTCGGTCGCCCGCATCGGCGACGCAGTGCCCTGCATGGCCGGAGGTTGGGCGCCGGATGCTGTCGTGGTCAAGATCGGCTCCGCGCTGCTGCGCGCCGATCGTTCGGAGATCGGCACGACATCGCGAGACTCCGGGCCCGGGGCACGTCGGAGGGAGCCACGTCAAGCCTGAGGCTACCACCGCCCTGCAAACGGCGGCAACCACTCGCCACCTCGCAGCGGCTAGAGGAGCCCCGGGGAGGCGGGCAGGTAGCGCGTAAAGTCGGCAAAGGGCCGCGACCAGCACACGAGGACCGGGAAGCCCTCGATCCGGAGGCCGGCTTGAAGGAGCATCTCCATCGTGGGGCCGGCGTGACCGGGTGCCCAGATCGCCGACGCTCCGCGTGGCACGACCGCGTCCAGCAGGTCCGAGACCAGCGGGGCGTGGAGGGCTGCGTCCCGCACGGCGATCGGTCCCACGCGGCCCACCTCGGATGTGTAGCCGTACCCCTGGAGGCGGCCCGAGCCGTCGCGGTAGGCGAATCCGATCCGGCCTTGCCGTCGGAGGAACGCGTGGTCCTCGACGTGGTCGAACCCGAGGGTCGTCCGGTCGAGCTCCGCCAGCTCGCCCTCGAGGCCGTGGTCACGCTCAGCGGGGGCCGAGCCGTCGAAGCGCACGGCGAGGATGCCGTCCGGGAGCGGCGGGAACACGCCCGGACGAGTGGGCCGGCCGACGAGGTTGAACATCGGCATCCGCGGCACCATCCGGTGCGACGCATACAGACCGTTGGAGATCGGCTGCGCCGCGTCTGTCGCGACCGCGAGAGCAGCGTCGTCGCCAGGCGGCGGCAGGACTCGACCCAGGAGCGTCTTGCCGAGCCCGGAATCTTGCTCCCCCGGGCGGACGAAGAGCATCGACAGAAACCAGACCGAGCCGCGGCGAACCGCCGATGTGAACCCGATGACCCGCTCCTCGCCGGACTCGCCGGCAGGGCGCGTGGCGACCCAGAACAGGTCGGGGTCCGAGCCCAGCATGTGCGCGTGGAGCTGTCGGAGAGAGGGATTGTCCGGAGGGATCTCCATCTGGCCGAGCGGGCGAAGGTAGTCGTTCAGCCCGTCGCGCCACGTTTCCTCGCAGGCGGGCAGGTCCGCCTCCGTCGCCGGGCGAAGGCTGATGCCCTCGAGCAGGGTCACGCGGGCTCGTCGGCGTCGGCGTCGGCCGAGGGCGGTCGGCCGGTGGCCAGCCGTTCGAGCTCGGCCTGCATGAAGTCATCGAGGTCGCCGTCCAGAACGGCGCCCGTATTCGACGTCTCGTGCTCAGTGCGCAGGTCCTTGACCATCTGGTACGGGTGGAGGACGTAGCTCCGGATCTGATTCCCCCAGCCCGCCGTGACGTGCTCGCCCCGGAGTTTGCGCAGCTCCGCCTCGCGTTCCTCCAGCTGCAGTTCCAGGAGGCGGGACTTCAGGACGCGGACGGCGATCTCGCGGTTCTGCGTGGCCGATCGCTCGTTCTGGCAGGTGACGACGATGTTGGTAGGCAGATGGGTGAGCCGGATCGCGGATTCGGTCTTCTGGACATGCTGGCCGCCGGCGCCCGAGGACCGGAACGTGTCCACCCGGATCTCATCCCAGTTCAGCTCGATCTCCACGTCGTCGTCTGCCTCGGGCATGATCTCGACGAGGGCGAATGTTGTCTGCCGGCGCTTCTGGGCGTCGTAGGGGCTGATCCGGACCAGGCGATGGACTCCGCGCTCCGCGCGGAGCCAGCCGTACGCGAACCGCCCGTTCACCGTGACCGTTGCGCTCTTGATGCCGGCCTGCTCGCCCTCCGTCCTGTCCACCACGTCCGTCTTGAAGCGGTGCCGCTCGGCCCAGCGCAGGTACATCCGGAGGAGCATGTCCGCCCAGTCGGTCGCCTCGGTGCCGCCCGCGCCGGCCGAGATCGTGAGCACCGCGTTCTTCGCGTCGTACTCGCCGGAGAAGAGGAGGAGGGTCCGCTCGCGCCCGAAGACCTTGCGCAGATCGTCGGCCTCGCGCTCGACCTCCGATTCGATCTCGGCGTCGGGCGTCTCGTCGAGCAGGGTCAGGAGTTCGAGGACGTCGTCCAGGCGCTTCTCGATGCCCCGCCAGAGGTTGATCTCGTCGCGCAGGCCCTCGGCCTCGCGGAGGACGGCCTGAGCGACGCGCTGGTCCTCCCAGAACCCGGGTTCACTGCCTCGGGCGTCAAGGGACGCGAGGCGGGACTCCTTGGTCCCGAGGTCAAAGACGCCCCGACGTCGACCGGATCCGCTCCGCCAGGTCCCGGATGGAGGCGATATCCATCAGTTACGGACCTGGAGATCCTGGAGCAGGATCGGACGGAGCTCGATGAGTCGGATGGCCGACTTGCTCCGTGCGACGACGGGGTTCACGCAGGGACAGTAGCCGTTGTGGGGACAGACGCCGCAGTTGCCATCGCAGTCGAGCGCGGCGGCGTAACTGCAGTTCCGACAGTCCCGCTCGCAGGCGATCAGGTCAACGAAACTCGCTTCCTCAGCCTGCTTCACAAATCCCTCTCTCAACACACCATGGGCACGGCGGGTGGGGCGCGGGGGCTGTCGGGTGGGACGGGGCGGTCCCGGTGCTCGGGAAGTTCTGCCGAGTATAGGTGCGCGTGCTCGGATCGCCAAGAGGGAAGTCGCACTTTCCGGCACGAATCGCGCCAGGAATCGGGCATCTGCCCCGGATCGCCTACGGATTGGTCGACGAATCCTCGAGAACGAGGTGCCCGCCGCCGACAAAGTAGACCGCGAGCGCCCCGAGCTCGTGGGCGATCGCCTCCAGGCGCCGATCCAGATCGGCGTCCGCAGGTCCGGTCGTCGTGGGCGAGCCCCACGCCACGACCCCCTGATCCGTCGCGATCCGCAGGACCCGCAGCATGTGGGAGCGGTCGCTCACGAACACCGCGGTCGTCAGTCCACGGGCCTGGAGGATGTCCGCCACGGCCTCCAGCGATTCGAGGGTGGTCCGCCCCCGATCCTCGGCGAGAATGGCCGATGCCGGCACCCCGTGCCCAATGGCCCAGGCTCGGGCCGCCGAGGCTTCGGTGGTTCGGTCTCCCGTGGCCTTGCCCCCGGTGACGATCAGGAGCGGCGCGATGCCGGCGTCGTACAGATCCAGCGCGTGCCGGAGACGCGCCTCGAGGACCGGCGACGGCCGCCCGTCGTACTGGGCCGCGCCCAGGACCACGATGGCATCGGCGTGGCGCCGCTCATCGCGCGAGCCCTGCTCCTCGATCCGAAAGCCCGCCCAGCCGATGACGAACGTGGCCGCCACGAAACCGGCGAGGGCAACGCGCGCGACGTGGGACATTCGCGGCCCCGAACTTCGTGGTCAGGCGCCCGGCCGCGTCAGCGGCCGTGACACTTCTTGTACTTGAGCCCGGACCCGCACCAGCAGGCGTCGTTCCGGCCGATCTTCGCGCCGGTCGGCGTGTGCCCGGGTCGGGCCTGCTGGCCTGGCCCCGGGAGCAATGGCCGTGCGCCCGGCAGGCCCGCGATCGCTCCTCCCGGCGCCCCGGCCGGACCCTCGCCTGTAACCAGACCCGAGCCAACCGCTCCGCCAGCTGCGCGCGCTCCGGCCGTGATCGACCCGGCAATCCCGGCCCCGGCACCGACGGACCGGGGGGCCTGACCCGGCCCCGCCATCGGGAACACGCCGGCCGCCGGCGGTGCCGGCTGGTGGGTGATCGTGACGCGGAAGATCGTGCTCGCGACCTGATGGCGGATGAACCCGCCCAGCTCCTCGTACAGCCGGAACGCCTCCTTCCGGAACTCGTTGAGCGGGTCCTGCTGGGCATAGCCGCGGAGCCCGATGCCCCGGCGCATGTCGTCCACCTCGGTCAGGTGCTCGACCCACAGCGAGTCGATCGTCCGGAGCAGCACGAACCGCTCGACCATGGACCATTCCTCGCCGACCTCGGCCTCGCGGGCGTCCAGCTTGTCGTGGACGATCTCGCGGAGGTGGAGCGCGACCGCCTCGCCCGTGTGAAGGTCCCACAGCTCGTCTTCACTGACCTCGTCGGGCCCGACGCCCATCCGCTTCAGGGCCTCGATCAGGCCCTCCATCCCCCACTGCTCGGATGGCCCGGCGAGATGGCTGTCGCAGAGCGCATCCATCTCCTCTTCGAGGAAGGCTCGGACCGTGTCAGTCAGGTCCTCGTTGCGGAGGACCTTGTCGCGCTCGGCGTAGATCGTCTCGCGCTGCAGATTGATGACGTCGTCGAACTCGACCACTCGCTTCCGCTGATCGAAGTTGAACCCCTCGACCCGCGTCTGGGCGCTTTCGATCGTCTTGCCCACGATCCCCGACTCGATATACGTGTCGTCGTCGAGCCCCAGGCGCTCCATGATCGAGGTGACCCGCTCGGACGCAAACCGCTTCATGAGATCGTCCTGGAGTGAGAGATAGAAGCGCGAGGAGCCGGGGTCGCCCTGGCGCCCGGCTCGACCGCGGAGCTGGTTGTCGATCCGGCGGCTGTCGTGGCGCTCTGTGCCGACGATGTGGAGGCCGCCGGCCGCCACCACCCGCTCGTGGTCCTCGTCGCAGATCTTCCTGGCCTCGGCAAAGGCCTCGTCGTAGGTCGCCTTGTCCACCTCGGCCGGGTTCAGGCCGCGCTGATGGAGCAGGTCCGACGCGAAACCCGCCGGGTTGCCGCCGAGCTGGATATCCGTGCCGCGCCCGGCCATGTTCGTGGCGATCGTGACCGCGCCGGTCCGACCGGCCTGGGCCACGATCCCGGATTCCCTCTCGTGGAACTTCGCGTTCAGCACCTCGTGCGTGATCCCACGCCGGCTGAGCATCTCCCCCAGCCGCTCCGAGGTCTCGACGGACACCGTGCCGACGAGAACGGGCCGGCCGGCCTCCTGCATCTCGGCGATCTCCTCGATCACCGCCCGAAACTTCGCGTCCTCGTTCCGATAGACGAGGTCCGTCCCGTCGTCCCGGATCATCGGCCGGTGGGTCGGGATCGCGACGACCTCGAGCTTGTAGATCTTGTGGAACTCCTCCGCCTCGGTCATCGCCGTCCCGGTCATGCCGGCCAGCTTGTCGTACAGGCGGAAGTAGTTCTGGAAGGTGATCGTGGCCAGGGTCACCGACTCGCGCTGGACGCGCAGGCCCTCCTTCGCCTCGATCGCCTGGTGGAGGCCCTCGCTCCAGCGCCGGCCCGGCATCTGTCGACCGGTGAACTCGTCGACGATGACGATCTCGCCGTCCTTGACGATGTAGTCGCGATCGCGCTTGTAGAGCGCGTGCGCCCGGAGGGCCTGCTCGAAGTGGCGCGCCAGCCGCGGATCGGCGTCAAACAGGTTGTCGACCCCGAGCAGCTTCTCGATCTTGTCTACACCCTCCTCGGTGGGCGAGACGGCACGGTCCTTGAGATCGATGAAGTAATCGCCGCCCTCCTCGTCCACGCCCTCCGGGCGAGGCTGGAGACGCGGCACGAGGCGGGCGAACTGGTAGTACAGATCGCCCGATTCCTCGGCCTGACCGCTGATGATGAGCGGCGTCCGGGCCTCGTCGATGAGGATGTTGTCGACCTCGTCGACGATCGCGAAGTAGCGCTCGCGCTGGACCCGCTGGTCCAGCTCCGTGACCATGTTGTCGCGCAGGTAGTCGAACCCGAACTCGTTGTTCGTGCCGTAGGTGATGTCGGCCGCGTAGGCCTCGCGGCGGGAGACGGGCCTGAGGTTGATGAGCCGTTCATCGTTGGTCGGGTAGCCGGGCTCGAACACGAACGAGGCATCGTGGGTGATCATCCCGACGCTCAGACCCAGGAAGTGGAAGACCGGGCCCATCCACTGCGGGTCGCGCCGGGCCAGGTAGTCGTTCACGGTGATGAGGTGGACGCCCCGGCCGGTCAAGGCGTTGAGGGCCGCCGCGAGCGTCGGGACGAAGGTCTTGCCCTCGCCCGTCTTCATCTCGGCGATCCTGCCCTGGTGGAGGACCACTCCCCCGAGGAGCTGCTCATCAAAGTGGCGCATCCCGAGCGTCCGGCGCATCGCCTCGCGGGCCATCGCGAAGACCTCGGACAGGACGTCATCCATGGCCGCCTGGGCCAGCTGGTTCTCGCGCTTGCGACGTTCCTTGGCGATCTCCCGGCGGCGCTCGAGTTCCGGGTGGTGCAGCTCGTCGTCCGACGGCTCGTCGGGCACGGCGGACTCGGCCACTTCCTCGCGGATCTCGGCGAACCGGGCCCGGATCTCCTCGTCGGAGAGGGCCTGAATCTCGGCCTCGAGTTCGTTGGCGGCGTCGACGAATGGTTGGATCCGCTTCAGCTCTCGGTCGTTCGAGTCGACGAAGCGGGACAGGAATCCCAGCATGGCCGATGCAGTCTAGCCGAGCTGCCCGGAGATCGAGCCCGACTGGTCGGTTCGGTTCAGCGGACCAGCGACCAGAACCCGGTGCCGTATCCGACGACGAGGATGCCGAATGTCGCGGCGGCCAGGAAGAGCCAGAACGCGACCGAGCGCCCGACCGAGGTCGGGTTCATCTCGGGGTTCTTCAGCTCGGGCAGGCGGCCCTTGGCGAGCGCGGCACCCCAGCGCCGGGAACGGAGTTGGTGGCGCCAGTCGCGCTCGACGACCAGGCGCGGCTCCAGGCCGCCCTTCCCGTCCGGTCGGTGAAGCTGAAGGCTCATCGTTCTCCTGACTTGGCTGCGGCGATGATCGCCGCGTCGCGCGCGTCGGCGTCGGCCGGATCGTGGTCCGGCTCGTTGCGAATGTCGAGCTTCTTCGCGACGCCGTCCTCCCAGAGGAGCATCTCCTGGGTGAACTCGACCTCGCTGCTGAACAGCGCACCGACCGACTCGCCGCGGTGGATCCGCTTGACCGCTTCGCCGATGAGGGGGGCGATCGAAAGCGTGGTGATCTGCGGGATCCGCTTGGCCGGTGGCAATGGCACGGTGTCCGTCAGGACGACCTCGCGGAGTGAGGATTCGGCAATCCGTTCCACGGCCGGATCGGACAGGATGCCGTGCGTTGCGCAGGCGTAGATCTCCTCGACACCCTCGCGCTCGAGGGCCCGGACCGTCTCCTGGAGCGTGCCGGCCGTGTCGATCTCATCGTCCACGATGACCGCCCGGCGTCCGCGGACGTCGCCGATGACGTTCATGAGCTCGGCTCGATCAAGGTTCCCTACCCGCCGCTTCTCGATGATCGCGAGCGGAGCCTCGAGGAGCTCGGCGAACGTCCGAGCGCGCTTTGCGAACCCGAGGTCGGTGACGACGACGAGGTCCTCGAGGTGCTTGTGCTTGAAGTAGTTCGACAGGATGTGGACGGCCGTCAGCTCATCCACCGGGATGTTGAAGAACCCCTGGATCTGGCCCTGGTGGAGGTCCATCGTGAGCATTCGGTCCGCCCCGGCGACCGTGATCATGTCGGCCACGAGGCGGGCGGTGATCGGCACCCGCGGTTGGTCCTTCTTGTCCGACCGGCCGTAGGCGTAGTACGGCACGACCGCGGTGATCCGGCCGGCGCTCGCCCGCTTGAACGCATCGATCATGATCAGGAGCTCCATGATCGAGTCGTTTACCGGCCGGCAGGTGGGCTGGACGATGAACACGTCCTTCTCCCGGACGTTGTCCAGGATCTTGACGAAGATGTTCTCGTTGGCGAACTGAAAGACGTCGAGGCGCCCGGTCTCCGCCCCGAGGTAGCGTGAGATCTTCCGGGCGAGGTCCGGGTTCGAGTTGCCGTGGTAGATCTCGAACTGGTCCGCGTACACGGAGGGCTCCTTCCGCTCGCCGGGCCGGAACGCGCCGCTCAGGCGCCGCGTTCCGGAGTGCTGTCGTCGCGGTCGCCCGCGCCGCCCGCCTCCGGGTCGCCATTGTCGCCGGTGTCACGGCCTTCTGCCAACCCCGGACGGAAGGCCGAGATCCCCACCACCCGATCGCCCTCGTTGAGGCGCATGACGATCACGCCCCGCGCCCCGGACGAGTACCGGTTGATCGAGCCGAGCTCCGTTCGAACGACCTGGCCGTGGGCCGAGATGAGCACGAGCTCCTCATCCAGCTCAGTGACCTGCTGGACGGCCGACACCACTCCGGTCTTGCGCCCTTCGAGCGCGATCAGGCGGACACCCTGCCCGCCGCGGTGCTTGAGCCGGAACTCCGTCAGCGGAACGCGCTTGCCGTAGCCGGTCTCGGTCAGTACCAGGAGATCGGCGCCGGGCTGGACCACGCTCATCGAGACGACCCGATCGTCCGCCTTCTTGAGCAGCCGGATGCCGATGACCCCGGCCGCATCGCGCCCCATCGCCCGGACCTCGCTCTCCTCGAACCGGGCGAGCATCCCCTGGGCCGTGGCGATGATGACGTCGTCCTGCCCTGAGGAGACGTTGACCCAGGCAAGCTCGTCCGCCTCGTCCAGGGTGATCGCGCGGATGCCGGTGGACCGGACACGCTCGAACTGCTCCAGCGGCGTCTTCTTGATGATCCCGTTCGTGGTGGCCAGGACGAGGTAGCTGCCCGGCGCGAACGTCGGCAGCGTGATCGTCGCCATCGGCACTTCGCCGGCCTCCACCTGGACGCCCGGCAGGTTGATGATCGGCATGCCCTTGGCCTGCCGGCTCGCGTCCGGGATGGAGTGGACCTTGGCCGAGAAGACGCGGCCGCGGTTCGTGAAGAAGAGGGCCCAGTCGTGCGTGTTCGCCACGAGCAGGTGCTTGACCGCGTCCTCCTCGCGCGTGACGTGCCCGATGATCCCCTTGCCGCCGCGCCCCTGGCGACGGTACGTCCCGACGGGCTGTCGCTTGATGTAGCCACGGCCGCTGATCGTGATGACGACGTCCTCGTCCGCGATGAGGTCCTCGTCCGTGAGTTCGCGGGAGGAATCTTCCTGGACCCGCGTCTTGCGCTCGCCGGCGTAGCGCTTCTTGATGTCGGCGAGCTCGTCCTTGATGATCGCGAGCACCCGGGCCGGGTTCGCCAGGATGTCCTCCAGCTCGGCGATGAGCTGGATGACCTGGAGGTATTCGTCCTCGATCTTCTTGCGTTCGAGGGCGGCCAGCCGGGCCAGCCGCATGTCCAGGATCGCCTGGGCCTGGCGCTCGCTGAGCTCGAACCGGACCTGGAGGTTCGTTCGCGCGACCTCGGTGTCGGCCGACTCGCGGATCGTCTTGATCACCGCGTCAAGGTTGTCGAGCGCCTTCTTGAGGCCCTCGAGGATGTGGGCACGATCCCGGGCCTTGCCGAGATCGAACTCCGTTCGCCGCCGGACGATCTCCCGGCGATGGTCGACATGGTGCTGGAGGACCGACTTCAGCGGCAGCGTCTGGGGCTGCCCGTCCACCAGGGCCAGCATGTTCATGTTGAACGCCATCTGCATGGGCGTGTGCTTGAACAGGTTGTTCAGGACCTTGTGCGGGTTGGCGTCCCGCTTGATCTCGATGTAGATCCGCATCCCGTCGCGGTCCGACTCGTCGCGCAGGTCGGCGATGCCGTCGATCTTCTTGTCCTTGACGAGTTCGGCCATCTTCTCGAGCAGGCTCGCCTTGTTCACCTGGTAAGGCAGCTCGGTGACGATGATCGCCATCCGGTCGCCGCGAACCTCCTCGAAGGCGACCTGCGCCCGCATGACCACCCGGCCTCGCCCATGGGCATACATCTGGCGGATCGCGTCAACGGTCTCCCAATCACCCGTGATCAGGTTGCGCTGGCGTTCGTAGCGGAAGATCGTGCCGCCCGTCGGGAAGTCCGGCCCGGTCACGAACGCGCACAGGCCGTCGGACGTGATCGCCGGGTCCTCGATGAGGGCGACGGTTGCATCCACGATCTCGCCCAGGTGGTGGGGCGGAATATTCGTCGCCATGCCGACCGCGATGCCCGTGCTGCCGTTGATGAGGAGGTTCGGGAGCTTCGCCGGGAGGACCGTCGGTTCCTTCTGGGTCCCGTCGTAGTTGTCCGCGTAGTCGACCGTCTCCTTGTCGATGTCGGCCAGCATCTCGGAGGCTATCGCGGTCAGGCGGGCCTCCGTGTAGCGCATCGCCGCGGCGGCATCGCCGTCCACCGATCCGAAGTTGCCCTGCCCATCGATGAGCGGGTAGCGCATCGAGAAGCTCTGGGCCAGCCGGACGAGGGCGTCGTAGAGCGCCACATCACCGTGCGGGTGGTACTTGCCCATGACCTCGCCGACGATCGCGGCACACTTCCGGAAGGAGCTCGTCGCGGAAAGCCCCATCTCGCCCATCGTGTACAGGATCCGGCGATGAACGGGCTTCAGGCCGTCGCGGACGTCCGGCAGCGCGCGCGCCACGATGACGCTCATCGCGTAGTCGAGGTACGAGACGCGCATCTCGTCCTCGATGCGGATGTTCTTGATGGTGCCGAGGTCGTCGGTCACTGGTGAATGGCTCCTTCGGTCAGGTCAGCGGTGGTTCGGGCATGGACGATCATGCGTCCACCGGCACGGGTGCATCGGCTCGGTCCTCGGCGGACCGGAGCCGATAGCGCGCCTTGAGCTCGGCCAGGCGCTCCGGTGGGGCGGCCACGTAGGTGCCCGTGCTGGTCGCGAGGACTTCGCCCGTGGCGGCATCCGCGATCCGGCCCTCTGTGCGCAACAGCCGGCGGCTGACATCGGTGACCGTGCCCTCGGCACGGAGGGGGCGTCCAACCGAGACGGGCCGCTTGAAATCGACGGTCATTCGGGCGGTGATGCCCCAGGTATCCCGTCCGATCACCGCCCAGGCCATGACTTCGTCGAGGATCGTGCACAGGATTCCGCCGTGCGCGACACCCTCCCAGCCCTGGAACTCGGCCTCGAGCGTGACCTCCGTCCAGCAACCGGTCGCATCCGCGTGGAGCACCAGGTGCAGGCCGTGCTCGTTCAGCTCGCCACACGCGAAGCAGTGGTGCGGCTCGAACGTGAACCGCTGCCCGCCCATCTCGGTCGTCGGCCGAACGTCAGATGTCAAGGTTACGGACCTTCCTGGCCTCGCTCTTGATGAAGTCCTTGCGCGGTCCGACCTTCTCGCCCATCAGCATCGTGAAGATCCCATCGGCCTCGGCGGCGTCCTCGACCTCGGCGCGGAGCAGCACCCGGGTCTCAGGGTTCATCGTCGTGTCCCAGAGCTGGTCGGCGTTCATCTCGCCGAGGCCCTTGAAACGCTGGACGGACAGGTTCTTGACGTTGAACTCCTTGATGATGCGGTCGCGATCACGCTCCGACTGGGCGTACTTCGTGACCTTTCCGGTCGACACCCTGTAGAGCGGGGGCTGGGCGATGTAGAGGTAGCCTGCCTCGATGATCTGGGGCATGTGCCGGAAGAACAACGTCAACAGCAGGGTTCGGATGTGCGCGCCATCGACATCCGCGTCGGTCATGATGATGACCCGGTGGTAGCGGAGTTTCGTGAGGTCGAAGCTGTCGCCGATCCCCTCGATCCCGGCGCCGAGCGCGATGATGAGCGGCCTGACGTTCTCGCTCGCGACGATCTTGTCCAGGCGCGCTTTCTCGACGTTGAGGACCTTCCCACGAAGGGGCAGGATGGCCTGGAAGCGCCGATCGCGGCCCTGCTTGGCCGAGCCGCCGGCGGAATCACCCTCGACGATGAACAACTCGCTCTTCGAGGGATCGCGCTCCTGGCAGTCGGCCAGCTTGCCCGGGAGCGACAGTCCATCGAGGACGCCCTTTCGGATGACCAGGTCGCGCGCCTTCCGCGCGGCCTCTCGGGCGCGCGCCGAGGTCAGGCACTTCTCGATGATTCGGCGGCCGTCGCCCGGGTTCTCCTCCAGGTGCTGGATCAGGCTGTCCGTCACGGCCGTCTGGACCTGGCCCTTGACCTCGGCGTTGCCGAGCTTGGCCTTCGTCTGGCCCTCGAACTGCGGGTCGGTCAGCTTGACGCTGATGACGGCGGTGAGGCCCTCGCGGACGTCATCGCCGGAGAGGTTCGAGTCGGCGTCCTTGAGGATGCCGGCCTTGCGCGCCCAGTCGTTGAGCGAACTCGTCAGCGCGGCCCGGAAACCGGTGATGTGCGTGCCGCCATCCACCGTGTTGATGTTGTTGGCGAACGCGAGGACGTTCTCTGTGTAGGTGTCGTTGTACTGGAGGGCAACCTCGACCGCGGTCGATCCCTCCCGTCGCTCGACGTAGATCGGTCGGGCGTGGAGGGCCTCCTTGTTGCGGTTGAGATGTCGGACGAACGACTGGAGGCCACCCTCGAAGTAGAACGAGCGCTCGCGGTCGATCCGTTCGTCGATGAGCGTGATCCAGACGCCCTTCGTGAGGTACGCCGATTCACGCAGCCGCTGGGAGACCGTGTCGAACGAGTACTCGATGGTCTCGAACATCTCCGGATCAGCGTGGAAGACCGTGCGCGTGCCACGCCGGCTGCCCTGCGGCCCGATCTTCTTCACGGGCCCGGTCGGCTTGCCGCGCGCGTACTCCTGGGCCCAGATGGACCCATCGCGGGCCGATTCCACCCGGAGGTGATCCGAGAGCGCATTCACCACGCTGACACCGACGCCGTGGAGGCCGCCCGAGACCTTGTACCCGCCGCCGCCGAACTTGCCGCCGGCATGAAGGACGGTGTGGACGACCTCGAGTGCGTCCTTGCCTGTCGAGTGCTTGCCGACCGGTACGCCGCGACCGTCGTCGATGACCTCGACCATCCCGTCCGAGCCGATCGTGACGCGGATTGTCGTGGCATGCCCGGCCATCGCTTCGTCGATCGAGTTGTCGACGACCTCCCAGACCAGGTGGTGGAGGCCCCTGACATCGGTCGACCCGATGTACATGCCCGGCCGCCGCCGCACGGCCTCCAGACCCTCGAGAACCTGGATGCTGGCGGCCGTGTAGTCCGACCCGGCCGCCTTCTTCCGGCGGGTCGACCCACCCGCCGAGGCGCCTTTGGCTCGGACTGTGGACTCCGTCACGCGCTTCCTCCCATCAGGCGCTCGTAGAGGCGCCCGAGCTCATCGTCGGTGTAGTAGTCGATGACGATCCGTCCGCCGCGCCGCGAGCGCGCCAGCCGGACCTTGGTTCCGAGCGCGCGACGGAGGTCCTCCTCGACGCGCTCGAGCTCCGGATCCGGGGAGTTCGTGGTGGATGGTCGGGTTGCGCGTGGCTCCCGCAGTCGCCGGACGAGCTCCTCGGTCTGGCGTACCGACAGGTCCTGGCCCACGATCGACGTGAGGACTTTGGGCTGATGCTCCACCGCGAGCCCGCCGATCGCTCGACCATGGCCCTCGCTGATCATGCCGTCTGCGACCGCTGTCTGCACCGTCTCGTGCAGGTCGAGGAGTCGGAGCGTGTTCGTCACCGAGGATCGGGCCCGCCCGACGCGCTCGGCGAGGTGCTCCTGGGAGAATCCGAACTCTTCGATGAGTTGCCGGTAGGCCCGTGCGGATTCGAGGGGATCGAGGTCCTCGCGCTGGAGGTTCTCCACGAGGGCCAGTTCGAGCTGCTCCCGGTCGGCAAGCTGGCGGACGACCGCAGGGATCCGGTCCAGACCCGCCGCACGCGCCGCCCGGACCCGCCGCTCGCCGGCGACGAGCTGGTAGCCGTCGAGGGTCTCGGTGACGAGGATGGGCTGGATCACGCCGTGCTCGCGGATGCTCGCGGCGAGCGTCTGGAGCGCGGCGTCGTCCATCCGGAGCCTTGGCTGCCGGGGATTGGCACGGATCCGATCGAGCGGGATCTCGATGGATCCGGACGCGTGCTGGGATCGCTGTGGGATGAGTGCGGCAAGGCCGCGCCCAAGGCCCTGTGGTCGCTCGGATCGTCCCGTCATCACGCCACCAGGACCGCGGGATCGACGTAGCGGGTCGCCCGCCCGCGGAACTCGGCGGCGAGGGCTCGATAGGCCGCAGCGCCACGCGAGTCGGGCGCGTAGGCGTGGATCGGCATGCCATGGCTCGGCGCCTCGGCGAGACGCACGCTCCGCGGGATGACCGTTTCGTAGACCCGATCGCCGAGGTGAGCGCGTACCTCGGCCGCAACTTGCACCGCGAGGTTCGTCCGCGCGTCGAACATCGTGAGGACCGCGCCATCGATCTCGAGACGCGGGTTCAGGTGATCCCGGACCAGCGCGACGGTCGCGAGCAGCTGAGACAGCCCCTCGAGGGCGTAGTACTCGCACTGGATCGGGATGAGCGTGGCATCGGCGGCCGTCAGCGCGTTGACCGTCAGCAGTCCGAGCGATGGCGGGCAGTCGATCAGGATGTGGTCGTAGTGCTCGCGCACCGGGGCCAACAGGCGCGCCAGCCGCCGCTCGCGTTGCTCGAGCGGCGCGAGTTCTACCTCGGCGCCCGCGAGGGCGATCGATGACGGGATGACTGCGAGACCGATGATCGCGCTCTCCATGACCAGGTCGGCCAGGGCCGTGTCGTCCACGACAGCGTCGTACACGGAAGCCCTGCTGGCGCGGTCGATCCCGAGCCCGCTCGTGGCATTGCCCTGCGGATCCAGATCGATCACGAGAACCCGATCTCCGGCGAGCGCGAGGTAACTCGCGAGATTCACGACCGTGGTGGTCTTGCCGACGCCGCCCTTCTGATTGGTGCAGGCGATCGTCCGACCCACTAGGTCCTCATCCGCAGGTAGTTCACAAGCACGAATTCTACCATTTCCTCCCCCTCCACCACCTCGTGGAACTCACCGGAGGCCGTCGGGATCGTCGGGCGCCGCGGATCCCGTCGATCGTCAACGAGCCCATCGTGGCAGGGCCCTCTGCACGGGCCGTGCATCATCACTCACCGGCTACTCAACCGATGTTTCACGTGAAACATGGCGATGACTTGCTCCACGACCCTGATCAGGGTGATCGCTGTTGGCGCGGGAGGCCCGCAGGCCCGTGTCGTCGCTACCTGACCCGCGCCCGGCTCTGCGATTGCCCCTCCGGAGCGCCCGATTGCCCCTCCCGAGCGCCCGATTGCCCCTCCGGAGCGCCCGTGGGATACTTCGACGCGGACGCGGCCCGGCCGTCCGTTCGTGGTGCTCGCGGTTCCAGCTCCGCCTTCGACCCCTGGCCGGCACGCCGAGGACCGACGTCGCCTGATGACCCAGTTACTCGCCGCGATCGGAGCGACGGCCGCCGCCCTGATTGAGTTGAGCCTCGTTCCGTTTCTCCGGATCGGGGATGCGCATCCCCATCCAGTCCTCGTGTTCGGCGCCATCTGGACGATTGCCGCAGGGCTCGAGGCCGGTCTCGTCTGGGCCCTCGTCGGCGGTGTGATACTCGACAGCCTGGCGTCGCGGCCACTCGGAGCCTCGGCGTTCGCGCTTGTGATCTCGGTCGGGGCCGCGGTCCTGATTGCCCGAACGTTCATTCGTATCCGGCCGCTCGCCCCCGTAATCGCCGTTCCAATCGTGAGCCTTCTCTATTCGATGATCCTCTTCGCGCTCATCACCGCCATACGCCCGCCGGTAACCGTGGCCGACCCGGTCGCCGCGTTCATGCCGGGCGCGACGTACGACGCCGTGCTCGGGCTCATGTTCGGGCCACTGATCCTCTCGATCCGCGATCGCTACCGGCCTGAAGAGCGGGTGGACTGGTGAGCACGGGCACGGTGGGGCTGGGAGAGCGTCCGGCGGTCCAGGACCGATCACTGATTCGGTTCCTCGTCTTCGGTCTTCTCGTCGTCCTGCTCGCGTCGATTCTTGGGGTGCGCCTGTTCATGCTCCAGGTGGGCGCCGGCGGGCGCTTTGCGACGCTCGCCGAGACCAATCGGTCGGTGGATCAGGCCGTGCCGTCCACCCGTGGCGTGATCTACGACCGCAACGGGACGCCGCTGGTCGTGAATGTTCCCTCGTATGCCGTGAAGATCCGACCCGCGGATCTTCCTGAGGACCGGCGCGCCGACGTCGTGCGGAGGCTTGCCGCACTCCTCGACCTCGATCCCGCCGAGATCAACGTGGCGATCGACGCCAACCCTGGCTCGCGGTTCGACCTGGTGCGGATCGCGTCCGACGTGGACGCGAACGTCGCGAACTTCGTCGCCGAGTCCGGCCTGGACCTGCCGGGCGTGGAGGTGGTCGTCGAATCCCGCCGCCAATACGTGACGGGACCGCTCCTGTCGCAAGTGATGGGATACACCGCGCCGATCAGCCCCACCCAGCTCGACGGTCTCCGGGCCGAGGGCTACCTCCCAGACGACCTGATCGGCAAGACTGGCGTCGAGGCCGAGTACGAGGGGGACCTGCGCGGCACCTACGGCGTCGAGCGTGTCGAGAGAGATGCGTCCGGCCGCAAACTGCAGGTCCTGCAGACTGTCCAGGAGCCGATCGCCGGCAACTCGCTCGACCTGACGATCGACGTCCAGGAACAGCGCTACGCGGAGCAGGCGCTCAAGTGGGGCATGGCCGAGGCGGGCCTCAAACGAGGAGTCGTCATCGTCATGAACCCGCAGACGGGCGAGGTCCTCGCGATGGTCAGCCTGCCGACCTACGACGACAACCTGTTCGCCCGCGGGATCAGTACGGCCGACTACCAGGGCCTGCTGGACAATCCGGAAAAGCCCCTCACGAATCACGCGATCGGCGAGAACTTCCCGCCGGGATCCACATACAAGCTCGTGACCGGGACCGGAGGTCTCGCCGACGGCAAGATCAGCCGGACGACCCAGCTCCTGACCCAGGCCTACCTGACGCTCGGGGACACGAAGTTCTACGACTGGAACCGTCGTGGCTTTGGTTTGTGCAACATCATGTGCGGGTTCGGCCGCTCGAGCGACACGTTCTTCTTCCAGGTCGCCGGGATGCTCGGGATCGACCGGCTGGCCTACTGGGCGAATCAGTACGGGTTCGGGGCCCGGACCGGCATCGACCTGCCGGGGGAGGTCAGAGGCACCGTTCCGTCGAACCAGTGGAAGCTCGACACGCTCGGGGCGGCGATCTACCCAGGTGAGGTCTATCAAGCGGGGATCGGCCAGGGCTATGACACCGCGACACCGCTCCAGCTCATCAATGCCTACGCTGCCCTCGCGAACGGCGGGACCCTCTATCGGCCCCAGGTGGTCCGCGACGTCAAGGACGCGACCGGGAAGATCGTTCGTCCCTTTGAGCCGGACGTGATCCGTCAGATCGACGTGGATCCGTCGGTCCTCGAGACGATGCGGAAGGCGGCTCGGGAGGTCGTCCTCGTGCGCCACACCTACAACCTCGTGGACCTGCCGATCGTTGTGGCGGGCAAGTCAGGCACGGCCGAGTTCGGCACGCGCGACGCCCAGGGCCGCCTTCCCTTCCACTCCTGGTTCGTGGCGTTCGTGCCCAAGGACCCAGCCGTCACCTCCAAGGACCCGACCGGAATGAAGGCGGTGGCACGAACAGACTCGGAGCTCGCGGTCCTGGCCTTCGCATACGACTCCGGGACGAAGGGCAACGTCGCGACCGAGATCGTCAAGTACTACCTGCAGTTGCACTACGGGATCGAGAAGGACTATCGGAACTTCGACCTTCTCGAGCGCGGCAACTTCTACCAGTCGAACTGAGCGGCGACATGGGCGCGATCAACACGCAGCCGGCCAGGCTCTCCGATTGGGCTTCCAGGTCCGTCACGACGGTCTGGCGCGCCTTCGACATCCAGCTCGCCACCTACGCGGTGCTGCTCACGTGTTTCGGTCTGGCCATGGCGTACAGCAACACCGTCGCCGGCGGCGAAGGCGCACTCGTGACCGGCTCTGTCTTCCTGCGCGGTTTGCTGTGGACGTCGATCGCCCTGGTCGTGTTCATTCTCGCGACAGCGTTCGACTACAAGTGGCTCAAGACCCTCGCATGGCCGCTGTACGCCGTTCAACTTGGCCTGCTCGGTCTCACCCTGGCGATCGGGACAGGTGTCGGTGGCGCGTCGCGCTGGGTCAGCGTGGCCGGCCTGCAGTTCCAGTTCTCCGAGCTCGCCAAGGTCCTGATGATCGTGACCCTTGCCAACTACCTCGCCGCGCGACAGGGTCGGATGGACTCGGTGCGGAGCATCGTGGGCGCCTGCGTGCTGGCGGCCCCGCCGTGGGCCCTCGTCCTCATTCAGCCGGACCTGGGCACGTCGCTGGTCTTCGCGGCGATCGTGGTGGGCATGTTGTTCATGAGTGGGGCGAGCCTGCGCTGGCTCGGCGCGATGGTACTCGCGGTCATTGCCGCGCTGCCCTTTGTCTGGACGTACGTCCTCCGCGATTATCAGAAGGAGCGCCTCACGTCCTTCATCGATCCCCTGTCCGACGTCCGTGGCGCGGGTTACCAGCTGTACCAGTCGCAGATCGCGGTCGGGTCAGGCGGCTGGTTCGGCAAGGGGCTGACGAACGGCACCCAGAACCAGCTCGACTTCCTGCCCGTCCAGACGACCGACTTTGTCTTCGCGATCCTCGCCGAGGAACTCGGGTTCATCGGTGGCATGGTCGTCATCGGGCTCTTCCTCGCCTTGATCTGGCGGGTGCTCGTGGGCGGATGGAGGTCACGGGACCCGTTCGGGACGATGTTCGCGGCCGGCCTGGGCTCGATGGTCGTGTTCCAGCTGTTCGTGAACGTCGGGATGGTCATCGGGATCATGCCGATCACCGGCATCCCGCTGCCGTTCATCACCCACGGCGGTGCGTCGTTGATCAGCATCGCGGCCGGCCTGGGGATCCTCGAGAGCATCAATATCCGGCAGGGTCGGGCCGAATGGTGAGGGCCATCTCGACAGCGATATGACCGGACGAGTGGACCGCCCCGGACCATCAGCCGATGACCCACAGGTAGACTCTTCCCGAGATGCCGGAATGACCAACCAGCTCCGATTGGCTCGCCAGACCAGTGTTGCCGACTGCCAGGCCCTCCTGGAGATCGGCCCGCTCCTCGTGCCCCTCGATGCCGATCTCCGCGACGTCGTCCGGAAGGTCGCGCATCAATCGGCGACGCGGTTGATCGGCGTGGTGGACCAGGCGGGCCGGCTCGCCGGGGTGATCCCGGTCACGAGGGTCGCTGACAGCATCATCGCGCGCGTGGTGCCTGAGGCGCTCCTGGTGGATGTCTCCGACGCGGAGACCGCGACCCAGTTCAGCCACAGCATGGAAGATCGGTTCGCGGCCGACATCATGCTCGCGCCTGCCACGACGGTGCTGTCAGACACGATCGGGGACGCCTTCCGCGTGATGCATCACCGCCATCTCGCGGGCCTGTACATCGTTGACGCCGACGGGCGCCCGACCGGGTACCTCGATCTCCTCGAACTCGCCCTCGTCTACGTCCAGGCGCTCGGTGGCAAAGCCTCGACCGAGGGCCAGGGCGCGGAGGGTGCCGGCTCCGACCGGACCTCCTGACGGCGATGGATGTCACGATCGCCGCCGTCGTCTTCCTGGTCACCTACGCGGTGATCGCGTCCGATCGCATGAACAAGACGATCGCGGCGCTCCTCGGCGGCCTCGCCATGATCGTCCTCAACGTCATCGACCAGCACGAGGCCTTCCTGGCGGTCGATTTCAACGTGATCTTCCTGCTCGCCGGGATGATGGTCCTGGCCGGCATTCTCCGCCGGACCGGGTTCTTCCAGTGGGTCGCCATCCGGTCCATCAAGGTTTCCCAGGGTCATCCGTTCCGGATCCTGATCGTGCTCAGCGTGATCACCGCTGTCCTGTCCGCGTTCCTGGACAACGTGACGACGGTCGTGCTCATCGCGCCGGTCACGCTCTCGATCGCCTCGATCCTCGGCGTGTCCCCGATCCCGTTCCTCGTCAGCGAGATCCTTGCCTCGAACATCGGGGGGACGGCCACCCTGATCGGCGATCCGCCGAACATCCTGATCGGGTCAGCATCGGGCCTCGACTTTGTCGCGTTCCTCACGAACATGGGCCCCGTCGCGCTCATCGTGTTCGTCGTCTTCCTAGTCACGCTCCGCTTCCTGTTCGGGGGCGTGCTGACCGTGGATCAGGATTCGCGCGAGGCCGCGCTGGCGCTCGACGAGCAGGAAGTGATCGCGGACGCGACGCTCCTGCGCCGGAGCCTCCTCATCATCGGCGCCACCTTGGTGGGTTTCCTCCTCCACGGGCAGCTCGGGTATGAGCCCGCGACAATCGCCCTGCTCGGCGCGACCATCCTGATGCTGGTCTCGCGAATGGATCCGGAAGCGGTCTTCCGTGAGGTCGAGTGGCCGACGCTGTTCTTCTTCGTGGGACTGTTCATGCTTGTCGAGGGCATCGTCCACGTTGGGATCATTGATGAGCTCGCGGCGCGTGTCTTCGAACTGACGTCCGGCAACCAGGCCGTGACCACGCTCGGTATGCTCTGGCTGAGCGGGATCGCCTCCGGGATCGTGGACAACATCCCGTACACGGCCACGATGATCCCGGTCGTGGAAAGCCTGGGCGCCGACGGCCTGGCGATCGAGCCACTCTGGTGGGCCCTCGCGCTTGGCGCCGGCTTCGGCGGCAACCTCACGATCATCGGCGCCTCGGCCAACGTGGTCGTGGTCAACATGGCGGCTCGAGCCGGCCAGAGAATCACCTTCCGGGCGTTTCTCCCATATGGCGCCCTCGTCGCCTTCGAGTCGCTGGTGATCGCCACGATCTATATCTGGGTGCGCTACCTGGCCTGATGCCTGCCCGGTCCGCTGTGCCCTGCTCGCGTCCCGCGCGCTGAGCCAGCGTGGGGCGCTGGGGCGCTGAGGATCAGTCCGAGTCGGCGGGCACCGCAGTGTCTGCCCCCGAACTCGGCCCCGATGCCTCGGAGGCGTCGTCCTGCGGTCGCTCGACGGGCGCGAGCGGCAGTGGCACGTCGACGGGCACGCTCAGGCGTGCGAACAGGTGGCGGTAGACGTCTCGCGCGGACGCCGTCAACGGCAGGGCGAGGATGGCACCGAGCAGGCCGCCGATCGTGGCTCCGATGACGAGCGCAAACATGACCGCGCTCGGATGGAGGTTGGTGGCGTTGCCCTGGATCTTTGGCACGAGCAGGTTGTTCTCCACCTGTTGAACGCCGAAATAGAGGATGAACGCAGCCCCGACGGCCTCGAGGCCAACCGTCGCGGCCAACAGGATGGCCGGCACTGCCGCGATGATCGGGCCGATGATCGGCAGCAACTCGAGGACGGCCGCGCTGACGGCGAGCAGGACCGCGAACCGCGAGAAGATCGGATCGACGGTTGCCCCGAGGATCAGGAGTCCGGCGAACGTCGCGATCCCGACGGTGAGCCCGAGCAGGACCTGCCCGCGGACCCACGAGCCGAACACGCGACTGACGATCGACACGACGGCCTCGACGTCGGGCAGCCACTCCGACGGGATCGCAGCCTCGAACGAGCGAACGAGGGACGGCCGGTCCTTGAGCAGGAAGAACCCCCAGACCGGGATGAAGAAGAAGGTGAAGAACGTGGCGACGGCCGCCGTCGTCGCGCGGAGGACGGGCAGGAGAACCGCCGGATCGAAGCCGATGTCGCCGGTGGCGAGCTTCGCGAGCCACTCGTCGATCGCCTGCCGAATCGCCGGCGGCAGCGCGAGTCCTCGGTAGACGGCCCCGATCTCCTCCATCTGGGCGCGCAGGCTATCCACGAGGCCGGGAAGATCGCTCGTAAACTGCCGGACCTGGTCCACGAGCGGTTGGAGCATGAGGTTGAGCCCTTCGACCACGAGGCCGACCGCTGCGACGTAGACGAGGAGGATCGCGATCGAGCGCGGCACCCTGAGGCGGGATAACCACTCCACCGGCGGGGCGAGGAGATAGACGAGCAGCAAGCCGACGACGAACGGGCCGAGGGCCTCGCGGCCGGCGTACAGCGTGATGCCGAGTACGATCGCCGCGCCCGCAAGCAGGGCCACTCGGGGGGACATCGGCGGAAGGCGACGGGCGGTCATGACCATCGTTCCGGCAGACTATCAGAGCGATGGAGTCCCTCAACCCCGCGCCGGCCGAGTCCCGCCAGCGGTGGCGGCTGATCTACAGGCGACAGCCCGACGCGCCGCCGCTCCCGCAGCGCGACCAGCTCGCCGCCTGGGAGGCCGCGCTCGTCGCGAGCGGCTTGCCGCTCGCCGGGCTGGATCTCGCGACCCCGCGCCCTCGACTCGTCTTTGCCGCATCGCTCGCGGTCGGACTGCCCGCGGAGCGCGAGCTCCTGGACCTGTTTCTCGTCGACCGACGATCGGTGGCCGAGGTCCGGGAGCGCCTCGCCGGATCCCTGCCGACGGGCCACGAACTCATCGACGTGCACGACGTCTGGCTCGGGGCGCCGCCACTGTCGGGGCAGGTGGTTGCCGCCGACTACCGCGTGCGCGTGACGACCATCGACGGGGTGGTCCCGGACGCGACGGCGCTTGCGGTCAACATCCAAGACCTTCTCGCTGCCGCGGCGCTGCCTCGTACGCGGGAGAAGGGCGGCCGATCCATCCCGTATGACCTGCGCCCGCTCGTCGCCCGCATCGAGGTGGAGCCCGGCGACGCCGCGACGGTGCCGGTGCCGGGGTCGGCTGTGCAGCTCCGAATCCGCACCCGATTTGACCCGGAACGTGGCGTTGGGCGCCCGGAGGAGGTGCTCGCGGCGCTGTCGGAGCTCGCGGGCGTGCCCCTGGCGGCACAATCGATTACCCGAGAGCGACTCCTGCTGGCGGGCGAGGAGTAGGGCCGGCGGGCCTCGACGGGCGGCTGCCCCCCACCGTCCCGTCCCCGCGCTCCCTCGACCGAGCTCGGGACTGGACTGCCGGTCCATGATTCCGCCGCGGCAAGCTCGATTCGTGACTGCCAGTCCGGTTCACGACCGGATTGCGGCTCGGATCGGGGCGGCTGATGCGGCATCCTGGACCACCAGTCCAGTACGCCGCAGGCGGGCGCTGGAAAATGGCCCGCCAGTACATTCCGACCCAGGACGCCGGAGTCGCTGTCCCCGCATCTCGGACAAAGTCGCTGTCCCTCGACACAGTCGATGCGCCACGATTGACGCTCGCGGACCCTCGACGTACACTCCGCATTCGCGCCTCGATCGAGTCGAGGTGCCTATCCCTGTCTCCCAGGCCGCGGTCGTTACGACCGCGCGACCGCCAGCCACGTCCGCAGAGGATCCATGTACGCAGTCATCGAGACCGGCGGGAAGCAGTACCGTGTCGAGGTCGGCACCGAGCTCGAGGTCGAGCTTCTGGAGGTCGCTCCGGGAGACGCTATCACGCTCGATCGCGTGCTCCTGGTCGCGGATGGCGACACAGCCGAGATCGGCCGTCCGCTCGTCCCGAACGCGTCCGTCGCGGCCGACGTCGTCCGCCAGACCCGCGGCGACAAGGTCATCAACTTCAAGTACCGCCCGAAGGCGCGCCGCCGCGTCAAGAAGGGCCACCGGCAGGAGCTGACGGTCCTTCGTATCAGCGACATCGTCCTGGGAAGCCGGAGTGCCGCCGCGGACGCCGCGAAGGCCGTTGAGGCCAGGCGCACGGAGCGTCAGAGGCTCGAGGAGGGGGCGAAGCGCCAGGCCGAGGCGGACGCGGCACTTGCCGCGAAGCTCGCGGCGGCGGCCCCGAAGGCAACCGAGGCTGATCAGGAGGCTCCAGCCCCGAAGGCAACCGCGGCCGGCAAGACCGGTGCGGCCAAGGCGACGAAGACCGCGAAGGCGGCTCCCGCCAAGGCGACGAAGACCGCGAAAGCGGCCCCCGCGATCGCCAAGACCACGAAGCCCAAGGCAGCGAAGGCAGCGTCGACGGAGCCCAAGGGCCCGGCCGAGAAGCCCAAGCGCAGCCGCACAGCGAAGAAGGACGAGTAGTCGAGATGGCCCACAAGAAGGCTGGTGGCACCTCGAAGAACGGCCGCGACAGCGTTGGCCAGCGGCTCGGCATCAAGGCCGGCGATGGCCAGCTCGTCCGGGCGGGGGCGATCATCGTCCGCCAGCGCGGGATGACATTCCTGTCGGGCAAGGGCACGGGCCTCGGCGACGACTACACGGTCTTCGCCACGATCCCCGGCAACGTGAAGTTCGAATACGCCACGAAGGCAAAGAAGCGCATCCGGGTCATTCCAGTCGAGGCCGCTCCTGCGGTGGCGGCCGAGGCCTGACCGAGACACACCGGAGCGGCGACCACCGGCGGGGCAACGCGACCCTGCACGGACGGCACCCAGGAGAACACCAGTGAAGAGCGAGATCCATCCCAAGTACCAGGACGCGAAGGTTCACTGTGGAGCCTGCGGGACCGAGTGGACGGTCGGATCCACGCGCACCGAGCTGCGCGTCGACGTCTGCGGCAACTGCCACCCGTTCTTCACGGGCAAGCAGACGATCATCGACACCGCCGGCCAGGTCGAGCGCTTCCAGAAGCGTCTCGAGCGACAGGTACGGGCCGGCTGACCGCGCGACGCCTCGAGGAGTGACCCCGCGGCGGGCCCGACCGGGCCCGCCGTCGTGATTCCGGGCCCCGCCAGTAGACTGCCCGCATGGCACGCTTCAGTTACGGTGGTCAAGCCCTCATCGAGGGCGTCCTCATGCGCGGCCGCGATGCGATCGCTGTCGCCTTTCGGCACCCTGACGGACGGATCGTGTGGGCGTCAGAACCGCTGACGACCGGGCCGCATGGCTGGCGATTCGCCAGGGCGCCGCTGGTCCGCGGGCTCGTGGTCCTGTACGAAACGCTCGTCGTGGGCACCCGCTGGCTCATCCGCAGCGCGAACATCCAGGCGGAGGAGGATGGGGTCGAGCTGGGCCGCGGGTCAATCGTGCTGATGCTCGGTATCACCCTCCTCCTGGGGATCGGGTTGTTCTTCCTGCTCCCGCTCCTCGTCGCCAGCGTCACGACCGCGAAGATCGAGCAGGGGTTCGTCCAGCACCTCGTCGAGGGCCTCGTTCGGGTGGCGATCTTCATCGGCTATCTGGCCCTGATCTCGCGAGCTCCCGACATCCGGCGCGTCTTCCAGTACCACGGCGCCGAGCACATGACGATCCATGCCCTCGAATCCGGGCTCCCGCTCACGACCGCCAACGTTCGCCGCCACCCGACCGCCCACCCGCGCTGCGGCACGGAGTTCCTGGTCGTCCTCATCGCCCTTTCGATCATCGCCTTCAGCCTCGTCGGGAGGCAGGAGCCACTGGTCATGGTCGGGAGCCGGATCCTCCTCATCCCCGTCCTCGCTGCCGTCGGTTACGAGATCCTCCGCTGGGGTGCCCGACACCGGGGCAACCCGTTCGTCCGGGTGATCATGTGGCCAGGGATCGTGGTCCAGATGATCACCACGAAGCAGCCGTCGGACGATCAGATCGAGGTCGCGATCGTGTCCATGCAGCAGGCGCTCCAGGCGGACGGCGAGCTGGTCCCCGCGGGCTCCGATGAACCAGACCGCGCGCCCCTTGAGCCTGTGAGCGCGGCCGTCGCAACGGCATGAGCGAACTCGACGCGAAGCTCGCCGAGGTCGCCCGCCAGTACGACGGTGTCCAGGCTCAACTCGCGCTGCCGGAGACGAGCACCGACGTCGATGCGATCCGGCGCCTGGGCCGGGAGCTTGCCCGCCTCGAGCCCGTTGTCGAAGCCTACCGGCGGCTCATGGACACACGGGCGGAGCTGGCCGGAGCGCGGGAGATGCGGGACGCCGAGACGGACGAGGAGCTCCGGACGATGGCTCGCGACGAGATCGATCGGCTGGAGGGGGATGAGACGCGTCTCGTCGAGGACCTCAAGGTGCTGCTCCTGCCGCGCGATCCGGCCGACGACGGCAACGTGATCCTGGAGATCCGGGCCGGTGCCGGGGGCGAGGAGGCAGCGCTCTTCGCCGCGGAGCTGCTCCGGATGTACCTCCGGTATGCCGAGCGCCACCGCCTGACCCCCGAAGTCATGAGCCTGCACGAGACGGGAATCGGCGGGGTCAAGGAGGCGATCGTCGAGATCGCCGGTGACGGCGCGTATTCGCGCCTCAAGTTCGAGGGCGGCACGCACCGTGTCCAGCGCGTCCCGGCGACCGAATCCTCCGGGCGGATCCACACCTCGACCGCGACGGTCGTGGTCATGCCCGAGGTCGAGGAGACCGAGATCAAGATCGATGAGGACCGCGACCTCCGGATCGACGTCAAGCGCTCCTCGGGCCCGGGCGGGCAGTCGGTCAACACAACGGACTCGGCCGTGCGGATCACGCACCTGCCGACCGGCCTCGTCGTCGAGATCCAGGACGAGAAGAGCCAGCACAAGAACAAGGCGAAGGCGATGGCCGTCCTGCGGGCGCGCCTTCAGGATGCGGAGCGGCGTCGGCAGCGCGAGGCTGATTCCGTGGCTCGCAGGTCCATGATCGGGTCGGGCGATCGGGCGGACAAGATCCGGACGTACAACTTCCCGCAGGACCGGGTGACCGACCACCGGGTGAACATGGACCTGTCCAGCTTGCCCAGGGTGATGGACGGCGACCTGGACCGGCTCATCGACACGCTCATCACGACCGACCAGGCGGAGCGGCTCGCCGCGTTCGTCGAGGCCGATCCGTCCGGCGGCTGACCCGCCGACCGTGGCCACCGTCCACGCGCTCCTTAGCGACGCCGTGGAGCGCCTGCGCGTGGCCGGCGCGGAGACCCCGCGGCTTGACTCCGAAGTACTCCTCGCCAACATTCTGGGCATCGACCGGACAGGGATCCTCGCGCACCCCGAGGCACCAGTGGGAGACGCCGCCGCGGCCCGGTTCTCCGAGGCGATCGCTCGGCGCGAGGCGGGCGAGCCGGTCGCCTACATCCGCGGGGTTCGGGAGTTCCTCGGCCTCGCCTTCGCCACGGACCGCCGCGCTCTCGTTCCGCGCCCCGAGACAGAGCGGCTCGTGGAACTGGCGGAGCTGGAGATCGGGCGGCGCCTGACCCTCGCACCACGCCCTCCCGGGGCATCGCCGATCCGCGTCGTGGATGTCGGCACGGGGAGCGGTGCCGTCGCGATCGCGCTGGCGGTCCGGCTGTTCGCGCGACGAATGCTCGACGAGGTGGACATCCTGGCCGTGGACGACGTGGCCGAGACGCTGGACCTCGCGAAGGAGAACTCCGCCGGGCATGCCGTCGGCGACCGGATCCGGTTCACGTTGGCGGACCTCATCCCGCTCCCGGAGCGGCCTCTTGATGTGATCGTGGCGAATCTCCCGTACGTCGCGACCGGGGCGCTTGCCGACCTGCCCGTGCCGGTCGCGTTCGAGCCGCGCCACGCGCTCGACGGCGGACCGGACGGGCTGGACGTCATCCGACGTCTCATCGCGCTGTTGCCCGACGTGCTCGCTCAGCAGGGCGTCGCGTTCCTCGAGATCGGGGCGGATCAGGGGTCGAGCATCGTGTCCGTTGTGGCCGAGCTTCCCGGCCGCTGGACCTGCACGGTGGAGCGCGACCTTGCCGGGCTGCCGCGGATCGCCCGGGTGGAGCGCTGACCGTGGCGGCCCGCCCGTTCGTCGCCCGTTCTGTCGCTCCGGAGCTCCCGATCCGGCTGATCGCCCTCGATATCGACGGGACGCTGGTCGACGATGACCTCGTGCTCGGAGATCGAACGGTCGCCGCGGTCCACCAGGCGGTCCATCGCGGGATCCGGGTGTCGCTCGTGACCGGCCGGATGACGTTTTCGGCCATCCGGTTCGCGGAGACGCTGGCGCTGACGGACCCGGTGATCGGGTACCAGGGAGCATTGATCCGCGAGATGCCGTGGCGCGTAGATCGGACCGGGCGACTGCTCCGGCACCGTCCGCTGGACCCGGCGGTGGCTCGCCGGGCCGTGGCCTGGAGTCGGGCGCGCGGCCTGGACCCGCACGTGAACCATCTCGAGCGCCTCGTCGTCCGCGCCGACGACCCGCGGGTGGACGACTACTCCGCGTTCCTCGGGACCCGGGCGACGCGGGCGCCGGACCTCCTCGAGTGGATCCAGCGCCCGGTCACGAAGATCGTGGCCTTCGGCCCGCCCGGGCTGCCGATCTCGATCCTGGAGGAGGCCCGGGCGGCATTCCACGGCGAGGCGGATGTCACCGTGGCCCATCCACGCTACCTCGAGTTCATCGCGCCCGGTGTCAGCAAGGGTCAGGCCGTACGTTGGCTCGCGCGCCGGGCGGGCGTGCCGCTCGCCAACGTGCTGGCGATCGGGGATCAGCTGAACGACCTGGAGATGCTCACGGCCGTGGGTCATGGGACCGCGATGCCGAGTGCTCCTGAGGCGGTGTCTGCCGTGGCCCGCTACGTCGCGCCTCCCCTCGCCGAGGAGGGCGCGGCCCAGGTGATCGAGTGGCTCGCCCTGTCCGGCCCCCGGCGCGCAGCCGCCGCGTCGCGGACGATGGCGGAAGCCGCATCGGCCAGGCGGGACGCCGCGGCCGCAAGCGTGTCTCCGGCGGCAAGCGTGTCGCCGGCCGCCGCGGCCCCGTCCCGGCGGTCCGGCTCGTGACCGGCGCGACCGCCGCAGGCCGGCCTCGAGTCCTCCCCGACGACGATGCAGGCCGCGCCGTCGCGATCGAAGTCCTGCGTGCCGGTGGAATCGTCGCGCTGCCGACCGACACCGTCTACGGGATCGCGGTTGCCTTGACCACGCCCGACGGCATCGAGCGACTGTTCCACGTGAAACATCGGGCGCCCGAGAAGGGCATCGCGTTGCTGCTTGCCGACGCTGCCCAGGCGGGAACCATCGCCCTGCCGAGCGCGGACGCCGACATCCTGGCCGCGGCCTTCTGGCCCGGCCCCCTAACGCTCGTCCTGCCGCGTCGCCCGGCGGCGGCGCTGCCCGAGGCCCTCACCGGCGGGACCCCAACGGTGGGGCTCCGGGTTCCCGACCACCCGTGCGCCCGGGCGCTCGCCGGGGCCATCGGGCCGCTCCCGACCACGTCGGCGAACCGGAGCGGCGAGCCAGATGCGCTCGATGCGGCAACGGTCGTCGCGCAGCTCGGCGACGCCGTTGACCTCATCCTCGACGGCGGGCCGACGCGCGGCGCGGTGCCCTCGACGGTCGTGGACTGCACGGTCACGCCGCCGGTGGTCCTCCGCGAGGGGGCACTCGGGAGCGCCCGCATCCTCGACGCCCTCGCCAGTGGAGCGCGCGGCGGCGCTTCTTGAGTCGTTCCGTGAGTGTGGGACGATAACCCTGCGGCACGAACGGTCGCCGGACGCTCCCCGATCTCGGGGCGCGCCGCGGCGGTGGACAGGGCGCTGCGCGGCCACGAAGGAGGGCGGGTCACGATGACGGTCGCCAACGAGCATCCCCTCGGCTGGGCTTCGGTCGCCGAGGTGGATCCCGAGCTGTGGGCCGCGATGGTCCAGGAACGACGTCGTCAGCGCGACAAGATCGAGCTCATCGCCAGCGAGAACTACACGTTCGCCGCGGTGATGGAGGCCCAGGGTTCCTGGCTCACCAACAAGTACGCCGAGGGTCTGCCCGGCAAGCGCTACTACGGCGGCTGTGAATACGTGGACATCGCCGAGGTCCTCGCCCAGCAGCGCGCTCTGGCCCTGTTCCCTGGAGCCGAGCACGTCAACGTCCAGCCGCACTCGGGCGCGCAGGCCAACATGGCCGCCTATTTCAGCGTTCTTCGGCCGGGTGATCGCATCCTCGGCATGAACCTGGCGCACGGCGGCCATCTCACCCACGGCTCACCCGTCAACTTCTCCGGGCGGATGTACGAGGTCCACGCCTACGGCGTCGAGGAGGCGACGGGGCGGATCGACTACGACGCCCTCGAGGCGACGGCCCGCGAAGTCCGCCCGAAGGTCGTCGTGGCCGGGGCCTCGGCCTACCCGCGCGTCTTCGATTTCGAGCGCATGGCCGCGATCGCCCACGGGGTCGGCGCCCTCCTCTTCGTCGACATGGCGCACATCGCCGGGCTCGTCGCAGCGGGCGTCCATCCGAGCCCGTTCCCACACGCGGACCTCGTCACCACGACGACCCACAAGACCCTCCGCGGCCCGCGCGGCGGCCTCATCTTCAGCCGCACCAATCTGCCCGATGCCGTGGACCCGGCCGATTTCCCCATGGTCAAGTCCACACTCGCCGCCCGAATCGACAAGACCGTGTTCCCCGGCGTCCAGGGTGGACCGCTCATGCACGTCATCGCGGCCAAGGCGGTCGGGCTCCTTCTTGCGGCGGGCGAGGACTTCCGGCGGGACCAGCGCCGGACCGTGGAAAACGCGGCGATCCTCGCGGCGACCCTGGCGGATCACGGGGCGCGCGTCGTCTCCGGCGGGACGGACAACCACCTGATGCTCGTGGACGTGACCCCGCTCGGGGTCACCGGCATGGAGGCGGAGCACCTCCTGGACGAGATCGGGATCACCGTGAACAAGAACGCGATCCCGTTCGACCCACTGCCGCCCAACACGTCCTCGGGGATCCGCGTCGGGACGCCGGCCACGACCACGCGCGGGTTCGGGCCGGACGAGATGCGAGCGATCGCGCGGCTGATCACCCAGGCGATCGAGCTGCGCAACGACGAAGCCGCGCGCACGACGCTGGCCGGCGAAGTGGCCGGGATCGTTGAGCGCTTCCCCGTACCCGGCCTCCCCGACGAGGTGGCATGACCTTCATCGCCGGGGCCGCCGACGTACTGCCGCTCCTGATTGCGGCATTCGGCGTGTCGGCCATCATCGCCCTCGCGCTGACCCCTGGGATCCAGACGCTGGTCGGGCGACGAGGGATCGTCGATGCCCCGAACCATCGGCGCGTCAACACGAGCCCGGTGCCAAGGGGCGGCGGGATCGCGGTCGTGCTGGCCTTCTTCGCCGTTGCCGGTGGGCTGACGCTGCTGCGAGGCGGGATCGGGGCGATGCCGGCGCCCGTCGGCATCTCGGCAGGCGAGCTCACGGCGCTGTTCGGGGGCGGAGCCCTCGCCGCGCTGATCGGCGCGGCCGACGACCTCTTCAGCCTGCGTGCCCGCTGGCAGCTCCTGGGCCAACTCGCGCTGGCCGCGGTGGCCGTGGCGCTCGGCGTCGGCGTCGAGTTCGTGAGCAACCCGTTCGGTCCGGGCTTGATCGTCTTCGGCATGCCCTTTGCCATTGCGTTCACGATCATCTGGATCATCGGGATGCTCAACAGCATCAACTTCATCGACGGCCTGGACGGCCTGTCGACCGGCATCGCCCTCATCGCGTCGGTAACGCTCGGAATCCTGAGCCTGACCACTCAGGTCAATCAGCCGTACGTCGCCGTCCTGTGCCTCGCCCTCGCGGGGGCGCTGCTCGGCTTCCTCCGTTTCAACTTCCAGCCGGCCTCGATCTTCCAGGGGACCGCCGGCGTGATGTTCGTCGGATACACCCTCGCGGTCCTCGCGATTCTCGGCTCCGCGAAGGTCGTCGTGGTCGTCCTCGTGCTCGGCGTCCCGATCATCGACACGTTCTGGGTCATCGTCCGCCGGCTCCTCGCCGGACGGTCGCCGTTCACGCCCGACCGCGGGCACATTCACCATCGATTGCTGGACCTGGGCCTGAGCCATCGAGGCACGGTCTTGCTGATCTACGCGATCTGCGCGATTCTTGGCGTGATGTCCCTCCTTGCGTCGACCGCAGCGCAGATCTACACATTCCTCGGGGCGCTCGTTGGGTTCGGTGTCGTCCTGTTCCTCCTGACGCGCGGGCCCCGGGAGGCCCTGGAGCCGGACACGTACGAAGCCGAGAACCCCGAGTGAAACTCTGGCGTGGCCGACGTCGGGTTCCAAGCGAGCCCGAACCGCCCATCTCCTCCGAGGACATCGCCTGGCGGATCGGGGCGTCCGACAAGCCGCCTCATCCGGCATATGTCGCCGGGGCTCAAGAGCCAGCCGCGAGTGATGCCCACCGGGCCACGGCTGGCCTTCAGCGACCGATCTCGCGCCGTGCGCAGCTTTCGGCGCCGCATGCGCATCCCGTCGTGAGCGGCGGAACCCGTCGACTGGTGTTGTGGCGCGACGTGTCTGCCCTGCTGTTCGGGGCTATTGGGATCGTCCTCGTCGCTCAGTTCATGCTCAATAGCGGTCGTGTCACGGAGGTCGCGTCCGCGACCGATGTGCGGGCGGCTGAGCCGACCGATGTCGCCGACGGCGCTGCCGCTCCGCCTGGGTCCTCCGCGCAGGTGACATTCGGGCCTGTGATCAACCCCGGCCTCATCTCTGGAATCGAGGCAACGGCCACCCCGATCCCGATCGTCACCGCCCCGCCGGCGACGCGGCGGCCGGCCCGGCCAGCCCCGACGCCGACACCGACGCGGACGCCGAGTCCGACGCTGAGGCCGACACCGAGCCCCGCGCCGACGCCCACGCCGACGCCCACACCGACGCCGAGCCCCAGCCCGACACCAATCCCAACCTCGCCACCGCCACCACCACCGCCACCGACGCCGACGCCGACGCCCGAACCCACACCTACGCCGACGCCGACGCCGACGCCGACGCCCGAACCCACGCCGACGCCCGAACCCACACCTACGCCGACCCCTTGATCCCACGCCGACGGACCCGCCCGCCCCTTGAGATCCAGGTAGACGGCCGGCGCAGGGGCACGTTGCCGTCATCCGACCGCAACCGTTTCGCAACCTCCGCGTGGCGGGTCGCGGAGAGCCTCTGGTATACTCCGGCGGCTTTGCCAGGGCGAAATTGATCGAGCCGGGCCGCGGGGTGGCCTATCTCGCCCTCTTTTCGGAGATCGGGTTCGTCCTGCTCGTGACGACCCTGGTGGGCGTCGGTGTCGGCTATTGGGCGGACACGAATCTGGGAACGATCCCCGTCTTTGTACTGATCGGCCTGTTCGTCGGGATGGGGGTCGGGGCCCGGGCGATCTGGCTGCTCGTCAGCCGGTTCCTCGCCGGGATGGACGATCACACGTAGCGCGGCGAGCGCGACAATCAAACCTCGACGAGCGCGGCGGGTGCCGCGCTCCTGTGTGTGGAGCGAGCGTTGACGAACGAGCGGACGGCCGAGGTGGCCGCCCCAAAGTCGAAGCGGAACCGGATCCTCGCCGCCCTGGCGGCGGTGATCGTCCTGGACATCCTCGCCGCCATCCTCGTGCCGCCGTCCCCCGGGGAGAGCGGTGCGTTCCAGTTCCCGACTGATGGCATCGGCGCCAACCTGGAGCTGCCTGCCCCATACGTGATCTGGGACCTGGCGCCCGATGTGGCGAGCTCCGGGATCGTGCAATTCCACCCCAGCATCACGTCCTCGATCCTGACCCAGTGGATCGTCATCGCGGTCGTACTGAGCATGATGTTCCTCGCGACGCGGGCCATGCGCGAGATCCCCGGCCACGCCCAGAACGTCGTGGAGTTCGCGTACGAATCCCTCCACGATTTCGCGGTCTCGCTCGGCGGCCCGGCCGCCGCCCGCTACGTCCCGCTCTTCGCCGCGTTCTTCCTGTACATCCTGTTCTCGAACTGGAGCGGCCTCGTGCCGCCGGTCGGCAAGCTGGAATTCCTGCGCGCGCCGACGAGCGACGTCAACGTCACGATCGGGCTCGCGCTCGTCAGCTTCACGTTCTTCCAGGCCCAGGGATTCCGGGCCCTGGGTTTTCGGGGCTACCTCGGAAAGTTCCTGCCGTTCGGCGAGTTCCGGAACGGCCTCGGCGCCGGTTTCATCGCGATGTTCGTGGGTTTGATGGAGCTCCTCCTGGAGTTCGTCAAACCGCTCACACTCTCGATGCGACTCTTTGGCAACATCTTCGGAGGGGAGGTAGCGCTCGGCGTCATGACCGCCCTGACCATCGCGATCATCCCCGTGGCCCTCGTGGGCCTCGAGGTCCTGCTCAATGCGGTCCAGGCGCTGATCTTCAGCGTGCTGACGCTCATGTTCACCCTCGCGGCGATCGAGGGGCACCACTCGGACGAGCACGAGCCCGGTCACGGGCCCGCGACCGAGGGGACGGCCGCCGCGCACCCGGCTCCGGCCCACTGACCACGGTCCCAATGCACCCGGGCCCGGTCCCGGAAGAGGAGGAACAAACCCCAATGGAATTCCTTGGCGCAGGCCTCGCGGCCCTCGGCGTGATCGGCCCCGGCATCGGCATCGGCATCCTCGGCGGAATGTCGAGCAGCGCGATAGGGCGAAACCCGGACGCGGCCGGCCAGATCCGCGGTCTCGCGATCATCCTCGCGGCGTTCGCCGAAGGCCTCGGCGTCCTCGCCGTCGTCGTCGGCATCCTGACCATCTTCATGCAGCCCGCGTAGCCAGACCGGAATCGGAGTCCAACCCGTGGATCTGTTCGCCCTCGCCGGCGGGATCGCCCAGGGGGCAGCCGCACTCCAGGCCGAGGAGGGCCCCGGCCTGGTGATCAACGGATTCTGGATCATCGTCTCGGCCGCGAACTTCCTGTTCTTCCTGTTCGTCGTCTGGACCCTCGCGTTCAAGCCGATCAGCGGCATGCTGTCGACGCGGCGCGACCGGATCGAGCGGGGCCTCGCGGACGCGGAACAGGCTCGTCGCGATCGCGAAAGCGCGGATCAGGAGCGGCGAGCGACGCTGGCCGAGGCCCGCCGCGAGTCGAATGAAATCCTTGCCCGCGCCCAGAAGGTCGCCCAGGAGACGCGCGACGCGGATATCGCCGCGACGCGTGAGGAACTGGAGCGCATGCGCGTCCGTGCCGCCTCGGAAATCGAGGCGGAGAAGCAGCGCGCACTCGCGGACCTCCGGGCCGAGGTCGCTGATCTTGCACTCGCCGCGGCCGGCCGGCTCGTCGGCGAGACGATGACCGACGCTCGGCAGCGCCGCCTCGTCGAGGAGTTCCTGGCCGCGCCGGCCGGGGATGCCCGAAACTGATGTCCCGACCCACCACGGCCGCGCGCCGCTACGCCGAGGCCGCCTTTGAGCTGGCCGAACGCGACGATGCGTTCGACGCGTGGGCCGACGGCCTCGGCCTGGTGGCCGGAGTCGCCGCGGATGACACCGTCAGCCGCTTCATGGACAACCCGGCGATCCCGCACGGGGACCGCCAGGCGGCCGTCACGGGGCTCTTCGAGGGTCGCGTGGCCCCTGGGGCGCTCAACCTGGCCCGGCTCCTCGCGAAGCGAGGCCGATTCGAGACCCTCCCGGCCGTGGCCGCGGAGTTCACCCGCCTCCTCAATCGTCGCAATGGCCTCGTGGAGGCCGTCGTCACGAGCGCAGCACCGCTCACCGCTGCGGAGACGGACGCCATCGGCGCCCGGATCCGGACGATGACCGGCTCCGGCGTCAGCCTCCGCACGGAGCTGGACCCCGGGCTCATCGGCGGGCTCACCGTCAAGGTCGGCGATCAACTGCTCGATGCGAGCGTCCGTGGCCGCCTGGAGCGGCTCCGGGACCGGCTCGTGGCGGGTTCGCGCTAAAGCACCCGTCCCGCCTCGGCGGGACACAAGCGGGCCGATGGCGCCCGAAACGGAGAACCGATGGCCATTCGCTCGGACGAGATCATCAGCATCATCAAGTCAGCGATCGATTCGTTCGACCAGGGAGCGGAGACCCGCAGTGTCGGCACGGTCGTGGAGGTCGGCGACGGCATTGCCCAGGTGTACGGTCTGGAGGGCGCCCTCTCGTCCGAGCTCCTCGAATTTCCCGACGGAGTCATGGGCATGGCGCTGAACCTGGCGGAGGAGACGGTGGGTGCGGTCATCCTCGGCGACGCCCGCTTCATCAAGGAAGGGGACACCGTCAAGACGACGGGCCGCGTGGTGGAGGTCCCCGTCGGGCAGGCACTCATCGGCCGCGTGGTGGACCCGCTCGGGCGCCCGCTGGACGACAAGGGTCCGATCGCGTCGACGAAGACCCGCCCGGTCGAGCGGATCGCCCCGGGCGTCATCGTCCGGCAGTCCGTCGACACGCCGGTCCAGACCGGCATCAAGGCGATCGACGCCCTCATCCCGATCGGCCGTGGCCAGCGCGAGCTGATCATCGGCGATCGGCAGACGGGCAAGACCGCGATCGCGATCGACACGATCATCAACCAGAAGGGCAAGGGCCTGGTCTGCATCTACGTCGCGATCGGCCAGAAGTTGTCGACCGTCGCAAACACGGTGGCGACCCTCGAGAAGTACGGGGCCATGGACCACACGATCGTCGTGGTCGCGGGCGCCGAGGATGCCGCTCCGCTCCAGTACCTGGCGCCGTATTCCGGCGTCGCGATGGGCGAGGAGGTCATGGAGGTCGGCGTCGAGATCGACGGGCAGCTCGTCAAGGACGCCCTGTGCGTCTACGACGACCTCAGCAAGCACGCCTGGGCCTACCGCGAGATGTCCCTGCTCCTCCGGCGCCCGCCGGGCCGCGAGGCCTACCCGGGCGACGTGTTCTACCTGCATAGCCGCCTCCTGGAACGGGCTGCGCGCCTCAGCGAGGAGAACGGCGGTGGCTCCCTCACCGCCCTGCCGATCATCGAGACGCAGGCCGGCGACGTCTCTGCGTACATCCCGACCAACGTGATCTCGATCACCGACGGCCAGATCTTCCTTGAGACGGACCTGTTCAACGCCGGCCAGCGGCCCGCACTGAACATCGGCATCTCGGTGAGCCGCGTGGGTTCGGCGGCCCAGACCAAGGCGATGAAGAAGGTCGCGGCGCCGCTCAAGCTGGATCTCGCCCAGTACCGCTCCCTCGCCGCGTTCGCCCAGTTCGCGTCCGACCTTGACAAGGCCACCCGGGACCAGCTGACCCGGGGCGAGAAGCTGTCCGAGGTCGTCAAACAGCCCCAGTACCAGCCGATGGCCGTGGAGAATCAGGTCACGATCCTGTACGCGGCCACGACCGGGCGCCTCGACGACGTCCCGACGCCCCGGGTTCGGGAGTTCGAGACCCAGCTCTACCGGTTCCTCGAGACCGAGCGACCCTCGATTCTCCAGGATCTCGGAAAGGGCAAGACGCTCACGGACGAGATCGCGAAGGCACTGGACGAGGCGATCGACGCCTTCCGGACGAGCTTCCTGGCTTGACAACGATCGAGGCACTCCGACTTGCACGCCGCTCGTGGAGCGAGCCAGGGCAAGGCGACGCCGAGCACCCGGAGCGAACGCACTCCAAGGTGCGTGAGCGAGGCGCGCAGGCGGCAACGCCGCCCTGGTTCGACAACACGAGCGGCCGAGGTCGTTGACACGTGGCCAGCCAGCGTGATATCAGGCGCCGCATCCGCGACGTCGGGCGGATCAAGCAGATCACCCGGGCGATGCAGTTCGTCGCTGCCTCCAAGCTCAAGCGAGCCCAGGACTCCACGCTCGCGGCCCGCCCGTACTCGGAGAAGATCGACGAGGTCCTTGCCGATCTCGCCGCCGTCCTTGGAACGGACGAACATCCGCTGCTCGCCGCGCGCGAGGGTGGCAAGCGCCTGCTCGTGCTGATCACGTCGGATCGCGGCCTGGCCGGGCCGCTGAACACGAACACGATCCGCTTCGCCGCCCGCGCGATCATGGAGCACGAGGGCGACATCGCGGTCGTCAGCGTGGGCCGCAAGGGACGTGATGCCATGCGCCGCGCCCGAGTGCCGCTCGAGGCACACTTCGCCGGCTTCGGCGATCGGCCGACGTTCGCGGACATCATCCCGCTGGCGCGCCTCATCACGGACGGCTTCGTGAGCGGGGGACTCGGTCGGATCGACCTCGTCTACCCTCGCTTCGTGTCCACGCTGGTCCAGCGCCCGACGGTCGAGGCGCTCCTCCCGATCTCGCCCGGGGAGGACACGGCCGCCGGCATTCCGGGTCACCAGTTCCTCTTCGAGCCCCGGCCGGCCGCGGTCCTGGAGCAGCTGCTCCCTCGCTACGTTGCCACCCGGCTGTTCCAGGCAGTCCTGGAGGCGAAGGCGTCCGAGGAATCGTCCCGGATGGTTGCCATGAAGAACGCCACCGAGAATGCGGACGACCTGATCGACGAGTACACCCTCGCCTACAACAAGGTCCGCCAGGCCAACATCACCCGCGAAATGATCGAAATCGCGACCGGCGCCCAGGCGCACTGACGGCCCGCACCAGGAGGCAAGCACAAACCATGGCCACCGCCACCGCCCCCGCCACCGGCCGGGTGATCCAGATCACCGGTGCCGTCGTCGATCTCGAGTTCCCGGCCGGCCGGCTCCCGGCGATCTACAACGCCGTCGAGCTGGAGCGTGAGGGCCAGGATTCACTCGTCTGCGAGGTGCAGCAGCACCTCGGCAACAACTGGGTCCGCACGGTCGCGATGACCACGACCGATGGCCTGCCACGCGGCGGCGCGGCGCGCGACACCGGCGCGCCGATCACGGTGCCGGTCGGCGAGGCCACCCTGGGGCGCGTCTTCGACGTCCTCGGCAAGCCCATTGACGGCAAGGGCGTCGTCACTTCCCCGACGTCCCTCCCGATCCACCGGTCTGCCCCGGCGTTCGACGAGCAGTCGACCGAGGTCGAGGTCTTCGAGACGGGCCTCAAGGTCATCGACCTGATCTGCCCCTTCCGCAAGGGCGGCAAGATCGGGATCTTCGGCGGCGCCGGCGTCGGCAAGACCGTCATCATCCAGGAGCTGATCCGGAACGTCGCCCAGGAGCATGCCGGCGTGTCCGTGTTCGCCGGGGTCGGCGAGCGGTCTCGCGAGGGCAACGACCTGATCCACGAGATGACCGAGTCCGGCGTCATCGCCAAGACGGCCTTCGTCTTCGGCCAGATGAACGAGCCCCCGGGCGCCCGCCTGCGCGTGGGCCTGACCGGCCTGACGATGGCCGAGTTCTTCCGGGACGAGGAGGGCCGTGACGTCCTCCTCTTCATCGACAACATCTTCCGGTTCACGCAGGCCGGGTCGGAGGTCTCCGCGCTTCTGGGCCGCATGCCGTCCGCGGTCGGCTACCAGCCGAACCTGGCAACGGAGATGGCTGCGCTGCAGGAGCGGATCACCTCCACGAAGAAGGGCTCGATCACGTCCCTGCAGGCCGTATTCGTCCCTGCCGACGACTACACGGACCCGGCGCCGGCGACCACGTTCGGCCACCTCGACTCAACCATCCGCCTGGAGCGGAGCATCGCCGAGCTGGGCATCTACCCGGCCGTCGACCCGCTGACGTCGACCTCGCGCGTGCTCGACCCACTCGTCGTGGGCCAGGAGCATTACGACGTCGCTCGGGAGACGCAGCGCGTTCTCCAGCGCTTCCGTGACCTGGAGCAGATCATCGCGATCCTCGGCGTCGATGAGCTGTCCGAGGAGGACAAGTCGACCGTGGCCAGGGCGCGCCGCCTCCAGCGATTCATGAGCCAGCCGTTCTTTGTCGGCGAGGTCTTCACGGGTCGGCCCGGGGTGTACGTGGCGATCAAGGACACCGTCGCCTCGTTCAAGGAGATCCTGGACGGCAACGTCGACACGCTGCCCGAGCAGGCTTTCTTCCTGGCCGGCACCATCGACGACGTTCGCGCGAACGCGGCCAAGCTGGCGGGCTGATCCGATGCCCCTCCTGCTCGAGATCGTCACGCCCGAGAAGCTCGCTTACAGCGACACGGTGGATGCCGTGGTCCTGCCGGGCAGCGAGGGCGAACTCGGGGTCCTGCCGCACCACGCTCCGCTCGTGTCCATGCTGGGCGTGGGTGAGCTGCGGATTCGGAAGGGTCCGGAGACGGAGACGTTCGCGATCGCGGGCGGCTTCCTCCAGGTCCTGCCGACCAAGGTGGTGGTGATGGCCGAAATGGCCGACATGGCGGCCGAGATCGACCTCGAGAAGGCCGAGGAGGCGCGGAAGGAAGCCGAGCGAGCCCTCGAGGGTGGGTTCCACGAAGGGGCCGACCTCGCCTCAGCCCGCGCGGCGCTCCAGGTAGCGCTCCTTCGCCAGCGGGTTGCCCTGCGCCGACACCGGGAGGGGTCCCGCCGCCGCGGGTAGCGCCACGTGGCCGATTCCCGACCGTTCCACTGGGAGTACGTTCCCCAGCCCGTGACCCGGGAGGCGTTCCACGTGACCGGCGGCGTCGCGCTGCACGGAACGGTCCAGGTGGCCGGGGCGAAGAACGCCGCGCTCAAGCTGCTGGCGGCCGCGGTCCTCACCGGGGAGCGCTGCCGGTTCACGAACGTCCCCGAGATCGAGGACGTCCGGGCCATGGCCGAGACGCTCCAGGACCTGGGGGTCGTGGTGGACCATCCCGGGCCGAACACGTACGAGATCTCGGCCGGCGACGTGGACTGGCTGTTCGTCCCCCTGGAGGCGGCGGCGAAGATGCGGGCGAGCTTCATGCTCCTCGGCCCGCTCCTCACTCGCTTCGGCGAGGCGATCATCAGCAACCCCGGCGGCGACCGGATCGGGCGTCGTCCGGTGGACCTGCACGTGGACGCGATGCGGGCGCTCGGCGCGAACATTGACTACCGCTACGGCTACTACTACGCGAAGGCCCCGGGGCGGCTTCGAGGCGCCGAGGTCGTCTTCCCGTTCGTGTCGGTCATGGGCACGGAGAACGCGATGCTCGCGGCAACCCTCGCCGACGGCCGCACGGTCATCCGCCCCGCCGCGCAGGAGCCGGAGGTGGACGATCTCATCGAGTTCCTTCGAAAGATGGGCGCCGATGTCGAGCGGACGGCTCCGGACACGATCGAGGTCCACGGCAAGAAGCGGCTCCGTGGCGCCGACCACGAGGTCGTCCCGGACCGGATCGAGGCGGGCACGTTCGCCATCGCCGCGGCGATGACCGGCGGCAAGGTCACCCTGAAGCGGGCCCGCTGCGACCATCTCGACGCGCTCGTGGAGGTCCTCGTGCGGATGGGCGTGGTGGTGGACTGCGGAACCGACACCCTGACCGTCGACGCGACCGGGGTCGGCCCCGGGCAGTACCGGCCCATCGACATCGAGACGGCGCCGTACCCGGGTCTCGCGACGGACCTGCAGCCGCCGACGAGCGTCCTCCTGACCCAGGCGGACGGCCGCTCGTCAGTCCACGAAGCGATCTTCGAGGATCGGCTGGAGTGGCTGGTCGAACTGCGCAAGATGGGCGCTGCCGTGGAGTTGCCCGACGCGCACCACGCGATCATCGAGGGCCCGGCGCGGTTGATCGGCGCCGACGTGGAGATCTCCGACCTGCGGGCCGGAGCCTCGCTCATCCTGGCGGCCCTCGCCGCGAGCGGGACCTCCGTCATTCACGGCGGACACCATGTCCGGCGCGGGTATGAGAACATCGAAGCGAAGTTCCTGGATCTCGGCGCCAGGATCGAGCGCGTCCAGGAAGGGGATCCCGGCACACCTGCATGAAGATCGGCATCGACCTCGGCACCGCCAACGTCCTCGTCCATGTCGAGGGCAGGGGCATCGTCATCCAGGAGCCGTCCGTGGTGGCGGTGGACGACGACAACCGGATCCGGGCCGTGGGCGAAGAGGCCCGCGAGATGATTGGCCGCACGCCGGGCAACATCACCGCGATCCGCCCGATGAAGGATGGGGTCATCGCGGACTACGTCATCACCGAGGCGATGCTCCGCTTCTTCATCAACAAGGCGACCCAGGGCAAGTTCATGTTCAGCCGGCCCGAGGTGATGATCAGCGTGCCGGCCGGGGTGACGTCGGTCGAAAAGCGGGCCGTTCGCGACGCGGCGCTCAAGGCCGGGGCCAAGGAGGCCTTCCTCATCGAGGAGCCGCTGGCGGCGGCAATCGGGGCCAACGTCCCGATCAGCGGGCCGTCCGGCAACATGATCATCGACATCGGTGGCGGGACGAGCGAGATCGCGGTCATCGCCCTCGGCGGCATCGTGGTCTCGACGTCACTTCGGGTCGGCGGCAACAAGTTCGACGAGCACATCGCCTCCTACATCCGCAAGAAGTACAACCTGCTGATCGGCGAGCGGACCGCGGAAGAGGTCAAGATCACGATCGGGACGGCGCTCCCGCTGGAGCGCGAGCTGTCCATGGAGGTCCGCGGCCGCGACCTCATCGCCGGCCTGCCACGGACCATCCCGATCACGTCGTCCGAGGTCATGGAGGCCATCGAGGTGCCGCTCCAGCAGCTCGTCGCCGCGGTCCGACGCGTCCTGGAGCAGACCCCGCCGGAGTTGTCCTCGGACATCATCGACAAGGGCATGGTCATGACCGGCGGCGGTGCGCTCCTCCGGAACATCGACAAGCTGCTGACGCAAGTCACCGGCGTCCCTTGCCACGTCGCGGAGAACCCCCTCAACTGCGTGGTCCTGGGGACCGGCGAGGCGCTCAAGCACTACGGCTTCTTCAAGAAGTCGCTCGTCCAGTCGTTCTAGGTGTCCTTACCGCACACGTTGTTGACGAACGCCGATGCCACGCACTGTGCACCTGCACGGATCGAGCGACGGCCGCCGTGATCGGGCTGGCTCATCAGAATCGCTGCGTGCGAGCGTGGCCGTGCCCGATATCCGTCGATTCCGCTGCTCGGCCGAGCGTGAATGAGCCCGGTTTGATGAACCAGCTCGATCAGCCCATGGGAGGTCCCTGTCAACAACGTCCGTGGGAATCACAGCTAGACGCGCGATCCGGCCGGTGAGCGAAGCCCGGTCGTTCATCGACCTTCACTGCCACACGTCGGCAAGCTTTGATTCGCTGGCCTCGCCCCGCGCCGTGGTGGCGGCTGCCGCCCGCCGCGGCCTGACCCACCTGGCGATCACCGACCACGACCGGATCGACGGTGCGCTCGCGGCGCGCGACCTCGCGCCCGGCGGCCTGACCGTGCTGGTGGGGGAGGAGATCCGGACCCGCGACGGCGATCTCATCGCGGTCTTCCTGTCCCAGGCCATCCCGCCCGGTATGTCCGCCTCGGAGACGATCGCCGCCGTGCGGGAGCAGGGCGGCCTGGTCGGGATCCCGCACCCGTTCGACCGGTTCCGTGGGTCACTCGCCAGGGGCGAGACTCCCCGCAGTCTCGAGGGGCTCGCCGCCAGCGTGGACTGGATCGAAGCGTGGAATGCCCGCCTTATGGTGGGAAGCGGGAACGCCCGCGCCGCGGAACTGGCAGTCGCGGCCGGGGTTCCCGGCGTCGCGGTCTCCGACGCGCACACCGTGGGAGAAGTGGGCGTCGCATACACGGTTCTCGCGGGTTCGCCATCCACGCCAGAGGGGCTCCGCGCGGCGCTGGCCGCGGGGCCCGAACTTGTCACAGGCCGCGCGTCCGCCTACGTCCGGCTCGTCACGCCGGTCGCCAAGGCGATCAACCTCGCCCGCGGCCGCGGGCGGGTCCGCCCGGGGACCACGGCATGAGCGTCGGGGAAAGCGATATGCCGAGCGCCGGCGAAAGCGACCCGCCGGGGCCCGGGGACCGCGAACCCGGCCGCGAACCCGAGCGCGAACCCGAGGTCACCGCCGACCGCGAACCCGAGCGCGAGTCCGACCGCGAACCCGAGGTCACCGCCGACCAGCTCTCCCTCGTCCGCCGCCTGCGCCAGCCTCGGACGATCATCTCGATCGTCCTGCCGCTGGCCCTCATTGTCCTGTTCGTGCGAAGTCTGCCCGGCTTCCGCCTGGACGAACTGCCCGACAAGATCCTCAGTGCCGACGGACCCATGCTCCTGCTGGCATTCAGCGTGTTCTACCTCGGGTTCCCGCTCCGTGGCCTGCGCTGGACATTGCTCGTCCGGCGGACCGGCTTCCCGCTCCGCGTGCGTGACGGCACCGAGATCATCTTCCTGTCCTGGCTCGTGAACTGCCTCGTGCCGGCCAAGCTGGGCGACATCTATCGGGCGTACCTCCTCAAGATCAACAGCCCGGTCTCGCTGTCGCGGACCTTCGGGACGGTGTTCGTCGAGCGGATCCTCGACCTCTTCGCGATCGTGGTCCTGGGCCTCGCCGCGGGATTCGTCTCGTTCCGGTCCGGGCTGCCCACCGAGGTGCAGGTGGTCTTCGCGGGGGGCATCGCGTTCGTCGTTGTTCTCGCCGTGGGCCTGCTCACGATGCGCAACTTCGGGCGCCGGATCATGGTGGCCCTGCCCGTGCCGCGCCGGGTCGTCGAGTTCTACGACCGTTTCGAGGAGGGCGTCTTCGCGTCGGTCGGATTGCGCGCCATGCCGGGCCTCGTGATCCTCACCGGGCTCATCTGGGCGACGGAGGCAACGCGCCTCTACCTCGTCGTCCAGGCGCTCGGCCTGCCGGGCGTGCACCTCGGCATCAGCGGCGCCTTCTTCATCGCGCTCTCCGCGTCGCTCCTCACCGCGATCCCCATCACGCCGGCCGGGCTCGGCTTCGTGGAAGGTGCCGTGGTCGGGCTCCTGACGCTCGTCTACGGCGTCCCGCAGACGGAGGCCCTGGCGATCACGGTCGTCGATCGGACGATCTCCGTCCTGAGCATCATTGTCCTCGGGACGATCGCCTACGCGATCTCGCCGAAGCGCCGCGGCGCGGGAGTCAAGCTTCCAGCCTGACGGTCCCGGTACCACGGACCACACGAGACCCAAGCCGACCGCACACGACCCGACTCGCCGCGCTCGCGGGTCGCCGAGCGGTCGAGGTACGAACGGGTGATAGGGCCGGCGAGGTCGCGGACCGATAGTCGGGGTATCGCGCAAACGCGCGGGGAATCCGAACGGAGCGTCCGGAACCGCACGATGATCAACCAGACCGGTCGAGCCTTCCACGAATGGCTCCGAGCTCAGCTCAAGGCGAAGAAGATGTCCCAGCGACAGCTCGCCCAGCAGTCCGGGGTCGACCACTCCACGATCTCACGCCTCATCCGGGGTGACCGCATGCCATCGCTCGGCACGGCCACCAAGCTGGCGCGCGGGCTGCGTGAGATCCGCGAGGACGCGGATGCGGCGCAGTACCTGGGCCTCGTGACCAGTGGGTCGCAGAACCCGACGGCCCGCGTGGAGTACGCACTCCGCGCCGACGACGCGCTGGGTGAAGCACAAGTCCGGCAGATCATGGAGTACTACCTCGCCGTGCGGATGCGTCGATTCGGACGCGTCTTCCACGCGGCCGATCACACCGAGGCCGGCACGAACGGCCGTGCAGCAGGCGCAATCGCGACGGGCGGCGGCCGGAGCGGCAGCGCACCGCGCCAGGAGCCCGAGCCCGCGGCTGCGGGATCCCGCCCGCTCGGCTATGGCCCGGGGCCGGCGCCCGACCGGACCGGTGCCCGCCCGCTCGGCTACGGCCCGCGCCCCGTTCCAGCCGCCGGGATCGCGCCGCGTGGCGGCGTCGCAACCCGCGTCACCAGTACTTCAACGCTCACGCGACCGACGGGGCGAGACTCCGACCGGTACTGAACCGAATACCACGCATGGGCCCGGATGCCCTCCACGTCCGGGTCTCGGGGACAGCGAACGCCGGCGTTCGGGGCGCCGGCGTTCGCGATTCCACACGGTCCATCCTCGCCTGGAACATGCCGCTTCAAGGGCTGATCGACGCTGGCTGATCGAGTTGGCTCATCAATCCGGACCCATCCACGCTCGGCCTCAGGGCCTGTAGCCGAGTTCTCACGTTCGGATCGTGGGGTTTGTGCCAGCGAAGCTGACACGGCGGCAGGCCGGATCGATCGCCAAGCGCTCAAGGCCTGCGCAACTTCCAGGAGCACGATCCGGACGAACGAGCGCGACCCACGTGCCCAACGTGCGGATTCCTGCTCCACCTGACGTCGGGTCGCGCTCGTTCATCGAGAACGCGCGTCCGACAGAAGCTCGCCGGCTGAGCCCGCCCGGGCAGCCGCGGCCGGCTGAGCAACCCGAAGAGCGCGGATCTGCGCCAGAGCGCGGAGGTGCTGCGCCGATCGTGCGGAATGGGTTCGGCTACAGGCCCTAACTGCGGAGTCGACGGATTCCGTGGACGGCCACGCTCGCACGCCGCGATACCGATGAACCAGACTGATCACGGCGGCCGACGCCCGCCCTCGACCCGCCCTCGTGCGCGCGCTCTGCGCTGGCCTCGCCTCGCGGGTGCCGCCTCGAACATGCCGCTTCAAGGGCTGTCCGGTCAGGGCCGGTAGACCGAGACCGAGGTCCGCGGCGATGCGTCGAAGCGGTCAACGAGCACCGGCGCGGCGGGTCCCGTGCCGAGACCGGGGATGCGCCCCAGGAAGCGCGACTCAGCCGGCCCGCCGCAAGGATCACCGATCACTTCCTCGAACAGGCGATCGCACACGATCACGAGCGTCGCGCCGGCGGTGATCGGCCGCTTCGAGGTCTCGACGTCAGTGGCGATCACGGCACTCCCGCCGGCCGCGACGATCGGGTAGCCGATGCCCTCTGCGGTCTTGAAGATCGGGAGGCCGCGGACATCGAAGGTCCCGCCCGGGGCGAGGGCGACGATGCGCGCGCCCGCATCGCGAGCGTTCGGCCAGCCGCCGTTGGCCTGGGTGAGCGGCGGCCAGCGCCCGATCGCGACGCCTACGAGGGCGACGATCGCCCCGGCGACGACGACCCTCGCCGCCCGGTCCGCCGTGACCTGGAGCCCGGAGCCGGCACCCAGGGCACGGAGCGCGAGCGCCATGAGGACGATGACCACCGGGTCCAGGAAGGCGTGGTAGTGATCATTCGGCAGGCCCGCAACGACCGTCTGGAGCGACGGCGCCAGCACGGCGAGGGCAACCGTGCTCCAGGCGATCGTCAGGCCGAGCCAGCGTGCCACTGTGCGCTCCTCTCCGCGCCCGGCGACCATGATCCAGAGCCCGAGCACGAGCGCGCTGCTCACGGACACGATGGCCGCGAACGGGGCGGAGGTCACGAGGCCCACGAGTGGCCAGCCCACGATCCGGAACGCGGTGAACACGAGGCGCTGCAGCGGGTCGAGCGTGCCGACCGAGTCCCCGCCGGCCCGCCCGGCGAAGAACGCGACGAACCGGCCCGTCTCCTCGAAGCCGGTCTGGAGCTCGTGCGCGAGGAGCGGCACGAAGAGGAGGGCGATGACCGCCATGCCGGCGGCCATCCCGGCGATGGCGCGCCGGGCGCGTCCCGCGTCCCCGGTCCGTGACGCCCGCACCGCCTCCGCGACGCCGAGCGCGATGATCGGCGGCAGGAACACGATCCCCAGGACGTGGAGCTGGAGCACCATGCCCGCACTCGCGACCGCAACGGCCCACCAGCGCGCCCGGCCCGACGTTCGAGCGTGCCACGCCGCCGCGAGCGCGACGCTCGCAAAGAACGGGATCGGGTTCGGGTTCCACAGGAACGTTGACTGCTCGACCGCGGCCGGGGATACGGCGAGCAGCAGGCCGGCGATCAACCCGGCGACGCGGCCGCCCACCGCCCGGGCCAGCCACCACGTCACGCCGACTGCCGCGGTCCCGAACGCGGCGATGACCGCGAGGATCGCGACCGGGTCCGAACCGGATAGCCAGGCGGCCGGCGCGAGCAGGAAGTAGTAGGCGGCACCGTGGTGGAAGTCCCCGATGGATGTCGGCGGGCCGAGCAGCGGGACCTGCCCGTCGCGAACGAACCGGAGGAGGGTCAGCATGTCGTGGCCCTGGTCGCCGTCGAAGTCGCCGCGGCCGGGCAGTCCCACGAGACGGATGACCGCCGCGAGCGTGAGCAGCGCGGCGAGGAACAGGCGGTCCCGCTCGAAGAGTCCGACGATCGCCCGCCGGCCCTTGGCGCGGAGACGCCCGGCACGGGAATCGTCTGGCCCGCCGGACGGGACCACCGCCCGGCGCGTCACCTGGAGCTCATCAGGGACGACGGGCGTGCCTGCCGCCCGGCCGACGGGGCCGTGGATGCGATCAGGCCGATGGTCGGGGCGCCCGCCCGCCCGCCGCGGAGCCGTCACGCGCGCGCTGCGACGCAGGTGCGCGCCAGGGGCCGGTGCGCGTCGATCCCTAACCGGCCCGTTCGGTCCCGGCTGCGCGCGCGCGGCCGGTCGTGTACTGGCCGCCGACAACCGGCTCGATCAGCCCGAGGTCCCCATCCCGTCGCCGGTACAGGACGGCCACCCGCTCGGTCTCGGCGTCGACGAACACGAAGAAGTCGTGGCCCAGCTCATCCATCCTGGCCGCGGCGTCCTCCTCGAACATCGGCTCGATGTCGAAGCGCTTGACCTTGACGATCTTGCGCGCCCTGGCGCCGTCGGACGTGCCGTCCGCGATCCGCGTGAGGATCGCCTTCTCCTCCTCGGGTCGAGCGCGCAGGCGAGGCTTCTCCTTGAAGTCGACCGCGCGTCGCTCGATCTTGTCGACGACGACGTCGATCCCGGCCCGGTGGGTGGTGGCCGCCGCCCGGCTGCGCAGCGTCTGCCCGTTGATCATGAGGGTGACGTCGACGATGTGGGAGTCCGCGGTGTTTCGATGACGCTCCAGCGAGAGCTCCACGAGCGCGTCACTCCGGTCATCGAGGAGCCGCTCCAGCCTGGCGAGCTTGCGCTCCGCGTAGGCGCGGTCGCTCTCGTGGACATCGAAGTTCTTGCCTTTGACGATCGTCCTCACCACTGACCTCCCGAGTTCGGCACGGTGCATGTGTGGTCGGTCGAGTATAGCCTCGGGTCCTCCGGCGCCCGCAGGGCCATCCGGGCCGAACGGGACCCTCCGCCGGTCAGCGTTCGCGCGCGACCGTGACCGCCGAGACTGCGAGCGCGCCGGCCTCGAGCAGGACCGTCGCGCAGGCCGCCAGCGTGCTGCCGGTGGTCAGGACGTCGTCCACGAGCACGATCCACGGCGCCCCGGTGGGCCCGGAGCCCCGCGGCAGGTGTGCCCCCGGCCGGTGCGCCCCCGGCAGCTGCGCCCCCGGCCGGAGGCGGAATGCACCCGCCACGTTCCCTGCCCGAGCCGCGCGATCGAGGTCGAACTGCGCCGCCGTGAACCGTCGTCGCTCGAGGAGGTCGGCCCGGACGGGGAGACCCAGGTGTGCGCCCGCGACGCGCGCGATGAGCGCAGCCTGGTCGTAGCCGCGATCCCGGACCCGATCCTGGGACGCGGGCACGGGCACGAGGAGATCTCCGCCTACGCCGGCGCGAGCCCAGCGCCGGGCGAGCGCGCGGCCCAGGGGGTCGGCGATCCGACGGTCACCCGCGTACTTCAGGCGGTGCAGAGCCCGGCGCGTGACGCCCGTGAACGCGGCGCACCACTCCACCTGCGCGAGGGGCGCCGGGATCTCCCCGGGAAGCCCGATTGCGACACCGGGCGGTGCCTCGGCACGGACATCGAGCATCGTCACGCACGCGAGGCAGAGCGCATCGCCCTCCCGACCGCAGCCGGCGCAGTCCACCGGCAGGGCGAGATCCACGACCCGGCCGGCCACCGACCCGACACTGCGTGCGAGATCTCCAAGGACCGGCATCGCCTCAGCATGCCCAGCGCCGACCACCCGGCGGTCATCTGCCGTTTACTCGGCGATCATCCCGGGAGGTCCCGCGGCCCCGGCGCGGTTACCCGATCAGGACGGTGTCTCCCTTGACCGTCCCGGTCGCCTTGATCGTGCCGACCGGCAGTTCCAGGCACCCGTCCGCGCCACGCACCAGCGGCACCAGGCCAATCCAGGGCTTGACGGACCGACGCGACGCGAGGACCGTCCGATCGCCGTCCGGTCCGGGCCGGCCGAGGAAGACCGCATCGATGGCGAATCGCATGAAGAACATGTGGATGCCGTTCGTGCCGGCCAGCCACAGGCTGTCGCCGGGCGCCAGCGCTGATCGACCCATCAGGCCCATGAACCTGGCCCACAGGGACGCGGCAACCTCCACGCGGTCGGCGAGAACGGTGCCGCGGGTCAGGTTCCGGACGGCCACGCGAGCCTAGGTGGCTCCCAGGTTCCCGACGATGAGGATGATGGCCGGGCCCAGGATCACGATGAACAGTGCCGGGAAGATGCACCCGACGAGCGGGAAGAGCATCTTGATCGGGGCCTTGGCAGCCATCTCCTCGGCCCGCTGGCGGCGCTCGATCCGGAGCTGCTCGGACTGGATCTGGAGCACCTTGGAGATCGACACGCCGAGCTGTTCGGCCTGGATGATCGCGCCGATGAAGTTCGTGAGGGGCTGGACCTCCGTGCGCGAGACGATATCGCGCAGGGCGTCGCGCCGGACCTTGCCGACGCGGACCTCGGCGAGGGCGCGCCGGAACTCGTCGACGAGGGGGCCCTTCATCTTCTCGACGACCTTGCCCAGCGCGGCATCGAAGCCGAGGCCGGCGCGGACAGAGATCGTCAGGAGGTCCAGGGCGTCCGGGATCTGGAGCAGGACCGCCTTCTGCCGCTTCTTGATACGCCCGCTCAGCCAGAACTCGGGGAAGATGTAGCCGATCCCCAGGCCCAGGACCGCGAACACGATCCCGTTCAGGATGTTCCCAGACAGGAGTCCGAAGAGCACGAACAGGGTGCCCGCCCCGGCTACTGCGCCGATCGCCTTGATCCCAAGCCAGTCGGACGTTCGCATGTCCCCGGGGTTGCCGGCGAGCGCGAGGCGCTTCTCGGTTCGTTCGCTGAAGTTGGACGATGTGATCCGTGCCACGCCGCCGGACAGGCGGGCGGTGAGCGGTTTGATGGTCCGGTCAAAGAACGGCTGCTGGAGCTCCAGCTCCTCCAGGTTCTTCGCCTGCATCGAGCCCAGCTGGGTGAGCCGCGCCTGGACCGGATCCATGGGCGCGGTGCCCACGAGCCCGTAGACGATCAGGAGGACGGCTGCGGCAGCCACGAGGGCTACGACGATCGGCAGAATGGGCATAACGCTAGACCTCGATGTCCACGATCTTGCGGATCGCCATGAAGCCCAACATCATCATCAGCACACCGGCGCCGAGGATGATGATGCCGGCCGGCAGACCCGCGACCGCGACCTTGTCATCGAACATCGGATCGAAGAACGTCGGGGCGGCGAGGTAGATGAAGGCCGCGAGCCCGAACGGCAGACCGCCCACGACGTAGCCTGACAGGCGCTGCTGGGCGGTGAGGGTGCGGATCTCGCCCTTGATCCGGACGCGCTCGCGGATCGTGAACGCGATCGAGTCGAGGATCTCGGCGAGGTTGCCGCCGACCGAGTGCTGGATGTTGATGGCCGTGGCCATCAGCTCGAAGTCCTCGGACCGCAGGCGGCGAACCATGTTCTCCATCGCCGTGTCGAACGGCAGGCCAAGGTTGACCTCCCGGATCACCCGCCCGAACTCCGTCGAGATCGGCGGGCTGGACTCACGGACGACGAGCTCGATGGCCTGGAGGAACGACGAGCCGGCGCGGAGCGCATTGGCGATGAGCGTGATCGTGTCCGGGAGCTGCTTGTTGAAGGCACTGAGGCGCCCCGACTTGCGACGGCCGAGCCAGATCCGCGGGGCCATGAAGCCCAGCAGCAGGCCACCGAGCAGGGCGATCGGGCTCTGGAGCGACGAAATCGCGAAACCGACGACGAAGAACACCACCGGCACGCCGACCGTCGTCAGCGCCCAGATCCCGAGATACTCCGAAACCTTGAGCTTGAGGTCCGCTCGGGCCAGCTCGCGGGCCAGGTTGGCCCCGAAATCGCGCTGCTCGACCGCCTTGTTGATCGAGGCGAGGGCGCTGCTCTGGGCGAGGAGGTCGGCCAGGCCGTCCGCCTTCTCCTTCTTCTCGGGACGGCTGGAGGCGTAGCGCTCCAGCCGCGCCGTCACACCGGACCCGCTGCCGGATGACGCAATGCCGACGGCGATCAGGATGATCGCCACAGCGGCGATGGCCGCGACGACGAGCGTGATACTGGTCACTGCGTGCGTCCTTGCCCTTGGTCCTAGAACCCGAAGATTGATTGCGGCAGGTGGATGCCCTGGGTTTCGAAGCGCTCGACGAACTTGGGCCGGATGCCGGTCGGCTTCAGGCGACCCTGGATCTTGCCGTCGATGACGCCCGTCTGCTCGAACACGAAGACGTCCTGCATGACGATGACGTCACCTTCCATGCCCTGGACCTCGGTGATGTGCGTGATTCGCCGGGTCCCGTCCTTCAGGCGCGACTGATGGACGATCAGGTCTACGGCGGAGGCGATCTGCTCGCGAATGGCGCGGACCGGCAGGTCCACGCCGGCCATGAGGACCATCGTCTCCAGGCGCGACAGCATGTCGCGCGGGGTATTGGCGTGACCGGTGGACAGCGAGCCGTCGTGGCCGGTGTTCATGGCCTGGAGCATGTCCAGGGCCTCGCCGCCACGACACTCTCCGACGACGATCCGGTCGGGCCGCATCCGCAGGGCGTTCCGGACCAGCTCGCGGATCGGAATGGCGCCCTTGCCCTCGATGTTCGGTGGGCGCGACTCCAGGGTCACGACGTGCTCCTGGCGGAGCTGGAGCTCGGCCGCGTCCTCGATCGTGACGATTCGCTCGTCGTTCGGAATGAATGACGACAGGACGTTCAGGGTGGTGGTCTTGCCGGAGCCGGTGCCGCCGGACACGAACCCGTTGAGGCGCGCCTCCACGCAGGCACGGAGGAACTCGAACATCTCGGGCGTCGCCGTCCCGAATCGGATCAGGTCGTCCACCGTGAAGGGGGTCGAGGCGAACTTCCGGATCGTGATGACGGGGCCGATGAGCGACAGGGGCGGGATGATCGCGTTGACGCGGGACCCGTCGGTGAGGCGGGCATCCACCATGGGCGACGACTCGTCCACGCGGCGACCGATCGGGGCAATGATCCGATCGATGATCCGCATCACGTGGTCGTCGTTCTGGAAGACAACGTTGGTCAACTCGAGCTTGCCGGCGCGCTCGATGTAGATCTGGCGCGGCCCGTTGACCATGATTTCCGAGATGGACTCGTCACGGAGGAGCGGCTCCAGCGGACCGAGACCGATGATCTCATCGGTGATCTGCTCGAGCATCCGGACGCGCTCGGCGCGAGTGAGGGCCAGGCCCTCTTCGTCAATGACCTTGCCGAAGATCTCCTCGATCTGACGACGGACCTCGATCTGATTCGAGAGGTCCAGCTTGGGATCGAGGTCCTGGATCACCCGACTCTGGATCCGGAATTTGACGTCCCGGAAGGACTCACGAACAGGCGCCTGCGACGTGAGCCGCGGCGACGCCTGGGCCGTGGGTGGGCCGGCGCCCTCGCCGGCCGGGCCCGCCGGGACCGGCAGCTGCGTTCCGCCCCCGGACTCCTGGCCAGGTCGAGCGCTTTCGATTCGCTTCAGCAGGGACATTGCCACCACCCCTTCATCGCCCCCGAGGGCCGCGTGATCATGTGCTTCACCGCCAGGCGAACAGCGACTTCTTCGCCGCCGCCTTGCCCTTTGTCGTGTGGGCCGCGGCTGCAGCCGGGTCACCCGCGCCGACGATCGCGGTCGCCAGGCGAAGGATGTCCTGCGAGACCTGCGCCTCGCGATTGCTGAGGAAGAACGGCACGCCGCGATTGAGCGCGTAGACGACGCTCCGGCCGTCGCTGACGATCGTGTGATCCACCTTGCGCCCGATGGAGTGCTCGACATCTGCAACGCGAATACCGAGCGTGGAGTCGGCGCGGTTCAGGACGAGACGGAGCTTGTCCGCCCGGTACCCGAGCTGCTCCGACACCTCCAGGAAGAGGCGCATGTTCTTGACGCTCGTGATCTCCAGGCTCAGGAGCGTGAGGATCAGGTCCGACTCATCGAGGACGGCGATGGTCGTGTCGTTGAAGGCCGCGGGGCAGTCGACCACGACGAGGTCATGGTCCGCACGCAGCCGTTCGAGGACGCGCTTCGTGTGCGACGCAGTCACGTGCTCCGCCTGCTCCGGGGACGCCGGAGCCAGGAGGACCCGGACGCCCGACGAGTGGTCGATGATGAAGGTATCGATGGACTCCAGGTCACCAGCGTCGAGCTCGGGCACCAGGTCCGCGATGGACTTGTTCTTCGGGTTGAGGTTCAGGAGGACCCCGACATCGCCGAACTGGAAGGAGGCGTCCATCAGGGCGACTCGCTTCCCGCCGAGTGACGCCGCGGCGACCGCGAGATTGACGGCGATGGTCGTCCGGCCGACGCCGCCCTTCGGGCTGAAGACCGCGACCACGGTGCCCGCCTCGCCACTGGCCGTGGTGGGCACCGCGGAGGCCGCGACAGGAGCCACGATCCGGCTCTGCTTGTCGCGCTCCCGCGTCCAGACCTGTCGAATGGAGGTGTTCAGCTCATCCGAGCTGAACGGCTTGACCAGGAACTCGCGCGCGCCGGCGAGCATGGACCGGCGGAGGTAGTCCGCCTCACCCTGGACGGACATCATCACGACGGCGGCCGTCGGGCACTTTGCCGCGAGCAGCTCGGTCGTCGCGATGCCGTCCATATCCGGCATGTTGATATCCATGAGGACGACATCCGGCATGAGCGCCACCGCCCGCTCGATTGCCTCCGCCCCGGACGCGGCGACACCCACGACGTCGATATCCGCCTCGAAGCCGAGAAGCTTCGAGAGGTGGTCGCGCGTCTCCGAGATGTCGTCGACGATCAGGACCTTGATCCGGTCGCTCATGTTCGGTGGGAACCTTCTCCGCGCTGTCTGCGTTGGGCGCCGTTACGGAGCCGGAGCCGGGCTTGGCTGCACGGTGAAGACGAGCTCCGGCGGCAGGACACCCCAGTCCGTGATCATCGTCTTGAGGACGAGGCCGGTCGTGGTCACCGTTTCCGGGACCACCGGATTGCCGTTCGCATCCACGAAGTCCTTCGGAGAGCGGAGCATCAGGGTAATACTGCCGTCCAGCTGGGCGAACTTGATCACCTCGGCCTGCTGGGGCGTCACCGCGAGGATCACGATCTCCTGCTGGCCGGTGAGCGTCATTCCGACACTCTCGGGCGCTGGGGTTGCCGCGCCGGTCTGATCGGCTGGCGGCGCCGGCGGCGGCGGCAGGATCGTGCCCACCACCTGGACGCCCTGGACCAGGACCTTCACGCTCGTTGGGTCGTAGTTTCCGACCGGAACGAGGGTCTGATCCTCGGGAAAGAGGATCGGGAAGGCAGGGCTGATGCCGGCCACGATGTCGACGTAGTCGCCCGTCTTGATGAGCGTGCCGACGCCGGACACCTGGTCCACCAGGACGGCGATGCCGGTGTACCCGGCAGGGACCTCCAGGCTCACGCCTGACGGCGGGGCGAAGGTGAAGGTCGTGATCTGCTGGCCCTTCGTGACGGTCGCGCGCGCGATCTGGCCGATCGCCTGGGACTTGTCGCCCAAAACGCCGGGCTGGCGTACATCAGGGGCCAGCTCCTGCGTGGTGAGCATGTCCGCCGTGACGGTCACGCCAAGGGCGATATCCCGGGCGGCGATGACCGTGACGAGCTTTGCCGGCGGCGCACTCGCCTCGGCCCCGCCCCCCCCGCCACCGTTAGGCCCGAGGAGGACGACGACGAACACGAACGCAAGAGCGGCGAGGAACACGCCGATGAGCAGGATGAGCCGATTTGAGCGCTTCAACTGAGGAGCCTCCCCCGAGCAGACGATGTGACAGGTGGCACCACTCTAGCACCGCCCGTATGCCGCGCGACTATACCAATGGGCTAGGACTACTGGTAGGTTCCGGCAGGATGTCGCGCTTGACGCAAGGTGTTTCGCAAGGTCTGCGCCATCGGACCAGAGGGAACGACGACGGCCCGTCCGTTGGGACGGGCCGTCGGTGGCTTGCCGATGAGCCGGGCGCTAGACGCTGTTGCCGACGGTGCTGAGGAGCGTACTGATGGTGCCACCGAGGAAGAGCAGCGCAACAATCGCGATGACGGCAATAAGAGCAAGAATGAGCGCGTACTCGGCGAGACCCTGTCCCCTCTGTTCTCTCCGGACGATGGCGCCGGCCCGTCCGATGAAACTGGACAACATGTGCGTTCACCTCCCTTCGGCCCTTGTATGGCTTCGGCCCTGTTACAACGAACCGCCGGCCCGTATGGGCGCGGCGGTTCGGAGCATAGACGAAGTGGGTGCCGCCTAAATGGACTTGCCGACAGTGCTGAGGATGGCGCTGATCTGTCCACCGAGGAAGATCAGGGCGACGATCGCGACGATCGCGATCAGGGCGAGGATCAGCGCGTACTCCGCGAGACCCTGACCCTCATCTTCATTTCGGAACGAAGCGATAAGAGCAGAGAAGAACGACATTGTGTGGGCACCCCCTTTCCTGTCCGAACTCTCCGGCGATCCGGAGGCGGCAATCAACGTAGGAGGCGGCGCCGGAACTGTCAAGCGCACCAATCGTCCCAGTACCCCACGGATGCGACCGAACCTGGGATTCAGCCCGTGGTGGCGTCCGGGTCGGCGGTGTCAGCGGCGCTTCCCGGGATCGGTGCGGAAAGGCGGAGGCAGCCGCCATCCTCGAGCACATCGAGCGTGAGCCCGAGCGTGGTCGCGCGCTGGGTCAGCTCGCGGAGGACGCGCGCGGGAAGCTGGACGGCGGCCGCGGATTGGGCGGCCTCTACCGCCTCGAGGTGCTGAGCCCGCCGGTCGGCAACCATGGACGCGAGGGCAGGCGGAAGGGCGTCGCCGCCCTCCGGAATGTCCAGCGCCGGGACGGTCGCCGGGGTGCGCTCGGCGCGCAGGGTCAACGTCAGCACGTCACCCCAGTCGAGGGCCAGGGACGCGCGATCCGGGCGGGCGGCAAGGTAAGCCGCGAGCGCCTCGTCAAGGATCCGGAACAGGCCGCTCTCCAGCTCCACCGGGAAGCGGCGGTCCACACCAATCGACTCGAACTCCACCGCGACACCCGCCCGGCGGCCGCGATCTCGCGTCGAGCGGCGCAGGGTGGGTACGAGACCAAGGTCGTCGAGGACCATCGGGCGAACATCGAAGATGAACGTCTTGGTGGCCTCCAGCGTCTGCTGGACCATCGCCACGAGCTGGCCGACCTCGCTCGCCGCGAGCTTCGGGTCCCGTTGCACCAGGCGCTCCACGATCTCTGCCTGGAGGACGATGTTCGTCAGGCTCTGGGCCGGCCCGTCGTGCATCGCCCGCGCGATCTCGCGCCGAAGGTCTTCCTGGGCGGTCAGGACGAGTCGGGAAATCGCGGGCGGGATGACCGCGTCATCTTCGGCCCCGGCGCTGGCCGCTGGATCGACACCCCCGCTGGCAAGTTCACGGACGCGCGCGGCCGCGTCCCGAATTGCCTCCTGTAGCCGGACGGTCGACCGCTTCTTGGCCTCGAGGATCTCGAGCTGGGCGTCCATCAGCGCTGCACGCCGGGTGAGGGTCACGACCTGGGTCGCAAGGTCCAGGGCTTCCCTGGCCGTTGCGGATTCGCCCAACTTGGCCAGCTTGTCGGCCGCGGCGGCGCGGCGCGTCCCCTGGTGACCGGCCTCCGTCTTCGCCTGCGTGGCGAGGAGATCGATCTCCTGCACTTCACGGTCGAACTGGGCGGCCTCGGCCTCCAGCTGGTCCGCGAGCCTGGATGACGGGGTCATGCGCGGGGTGAGCGAGGGAAGGGGAGGACGGCTCAGTCCTCCGGCATCTTGATCCAGCCCTGGCGCATCGCGTAGACGACGGCCTGGGTCCGGTCGTTCACGGACAGCTTCCGGAGGATCGAGCTCATGTGGTTCTTCACGGTCTGCTCGCTGATCGTCAGCGTGTACGCGACCTGCTTGTTGGTCATGCCCTGGGCGATGTTGTCGAGGATCTGGACCTCCCGCGGGGAGAGCGGCGCAAAGATCGGCACCTCGCTCTGTCCGTAGGCCGCCAGCTCACGGAACTCCTTGAGGACCCGCGATGCCACGGACGGCTGTGCGAAGACCTTGTCGTTGATGAGATATTCGCCGATGGAGACACGGCGGATGACGTTCACAAGGTCGTCCGGGCTGATGTCCTTGAGGACGAACGCGGCGGCTCCGGCCTTGATCGCGTCGAACAGGGCGTCCTCGTCCTCCTGGACGGCCAGGACGATGATCGACACGGACGGCAGCTCACGCTTGATCTTCTGGGTGGTCTCGATCCCGCCGGGTGACGGCAGGGAGAGGTCCATGAGGATGATGTTGGGCGAGAGGTCGAGGGCGGCCTCCATTGCGCTCCGCGCGTCCTCGGCCTCACCGACGACCTCGAGTCCCTCCTCCTTCGAGAGGATCTGGGCGATCCCCACGCGGAACAGGACGTGGTCGTCGACGATGAGGATCCGCGTCCGCTCCTCGCCGGGCCGCCGGCGCCGTTCCGGTCCGCTGTACTCCATCGCGCTCATGTGGTCTCCTCTGCTCCCCCTGGGATCACGATCCGCACGACCGTGCCGCCATCCGGCCGCGATCGTACTTCGAATCGTGAACCGATCAACTCGGCACGCTCGCGCATGAATTGCAGGCCGAAGCTCCGGCCTCCGCGGGTTGCCGACGCGCCCACGTCGAATCCGCGTCCATCATCCCGGATCTCCACGGCCCAGTCGCCGCCATCGCGGGCCGCCTGGATCGAGACCCGCGTGGCCTGGGCATGGCGCCGGACGTTCTGGAGGGCCTCCTGGATGATCCGCAGGACGACCGTTTCGATCGCGTCGGAAAGGCCGTCGATCTCCGGGTCCACCGTCACGGTGATCGGAACTCCCAGGATCCCGCCAACCTGTTCCGCCGTGTCGCGGATGGCCCCGGCGAGGCCCCGGTCGGCGAGGATCGGCGGGCGGAGCTCGCTGATGAAGGCCCGCACGTCGCCCAGCTCGCGGCGCAGGACGTCGCGCAGGAGCCGGAGCTCGGCCGCGGCGAGGACCGGATCCCGGCCGAGCTGGCGCTCCACGATCTCCACCTGGAAGATGGCATTCGAGAGCGCCTGTGCGGGACCATCGTGGATCTCGCGGGCGAGGCGCATCCGCTCGGCCTCCTGGGCCTCGACGATCCGGTTCTGGATGTCCGCCGCGCTGAGCGGGCGCTTGTCGTCCATGCGCCGCGAGTATACGGGCGTGACCTGCCGGCCTCGGACGGACACGGCGGCGCGCGCCATCACGGGCACGTGATCCGGAAGACCACAACGTCGTCCAGGGCGGAGATCCCGGTGTCGACGAGCGGGACCGGCTGGAAGCACTGGATCCCGGTGGGGTCCGTGCTCGCGATCTCCGGCCAGAGCCCGTCGGTGTCGGCCGACATGATCACGAGCGTCGTGCCGGGGAACGCGCGCGCGAGCTCCAGCACGGCCGCGGGCGGCTCGTCGGGAAGGGCGAGGGTCCGCACGCCGGTCGCCTCGGAGAGCCAGATCGGGAAGCGCGTGATGACCGGGCCGGCGCCCGGGGTGATCGGAACGCCGGCGGCCGCGAGCGCTGCCGGGAGTGCCGCGTACTGGTCCCGAGTGGCGTCGCCGTCCCGCCCGAACCCGGGCAGGAGTGTCGCCGTGAACAGCGCGCCCGCGGCGATCCCCAGGGCCGGGCCCAGCCAGGCCACGGGACGCGTCCACCCACGGCGGCGGCCCACGGCGAAGATCAGGCCGTCCAGTGCCAGGAGCGCGGACAGGACCAACAGGACCTGCATGGCCGCCGACGCGTGGAGGAACGTGCCCCACGTCGTTGCGACGGGGAAGAGCAGGGTCGTGGCGAGGAATGTCAGGACCGAGAACGTCATCAGCAGACGGAGCGACGTCCCGCGGCCCATCCAGGGGAGCGCCGCGAGGCCGATCGCGGCGATCGGGATCCCCGGCAGCAGGAGCACGCTCACGAGGTTGTGGAGGAAGCCGGTCCAACGGAGGCCGGCCAGGGTCGGCAGGCCGGCCGCGAGGTACCGCTCCAGGGTCGGCGCCTGGCTCCAGGCGAAGATGTCACTTCCGTAGAGGGAGAGCGCGTTCGTCAGCGCCTGCCCGGGCAACGGGCTCCCGAACACGGCCCAGTCGCGCACCGCCCACGGAGCAAACACGATCAACGCGGGCACGGCCGCGCCGGCCACGAGGCGCAACCACCCGGCCGAGCCGGCGCCCGTACCCTGAGCAATACCCCGGGACACCAGCACCCAGCCGAGCGCGAGCCAGGCAGCCTCGTTCCGGGTCAGCGCGGCCAGGCCGAGCACGACCCCGAGGGCGAGCACGCGCTTGTCCGCGAACCGCGCGCCGCGAGGGTCACGCGCAATCCGCGCGGCGAGCAGGCACACCGTGAGGACGAGCGCGGCGAACGGCATTGTCGAATCGGGCAGGACCGAGTGGAGGACCAGGGGCAGGAAGACGCCCGCGGTGAGCCCGGTCCCCAAGGCGAGCGTCCGGGCACGGCCCGGAGACATCGATCGCTCCGCGGCCACATCGGCGCCGAGCCGCCAGGCGAGCACGGCCACGAGTGCGCCGGTCGCGATCGACGACCACTGGGCGGCTGAGAACGTGGTGCCCAGGAGGGCCATCGGGAGCGCGGCGAGGAACGTTGGAAGCGGCAGCCACACCTCGAACGCAGGGCGCGGGAACGTGAGCGGTGGTGTCCCGAAACTCCAGATCGCGTCGGTGACGAGGCCGCGGCCGGTGACGAGGTTGCGGGCGACCCCCACGTAGTAGGCCGTGTCCTCCGGCCGGGGGTACGTGATGAGGCTCGCCGCCCAGACCCGGACCGCGATCGCGACGAGGGCGACGAGAGCCACGGACAGCCACGCTTCGCGTCGGGTCACCCCCCGGCCTCGCAGCGCGAATCGCCCGTCGTCGTGCAGACCGGGTAGAGCACCAGTCGCGGCAGCCCGCCCGCCCGGTCGGGCACGCTGAACGTCGGCGGCCCGATCCACGCCGGGTGCACCTTCCCGCTCAGGACGGAGCCGAGCGCTCGAGCGGCATCATCGCGCTCCAGGATCAGCCAGCGGATCTCGTACGCGCGCGCCACCGCCTCGATCGTCTCGATCGGGTCGTCGGGGGTCACGACCCCGGGCCGGCCGGTCCAGTACTTGAAACCGGCGGCATCGATGGACAGGAGTCGATCGGTGGCCGGCACGCCCAGCCGGTCGAGCTCCGCCGCCAGCGCGATCCGCGGCTGGCGCGTCTCGTCCCAGCGCTCCTGGACCGGACGGCCGAAGACGACCGCGGTCATGACGACCAGCAGCACGACGCCCCAGGCGAGGAAGCCATTGGCGCTCCGCTCATCCCAGGTTCGCCGCCGGGACGCGATCCAGCTCACAAGGATGAGCACGCCCTCCATGGACAGGATCGCGGCGTGGGGTGCAAGGCCGATCGCCGAGTGGATGAACGCGCCGCCCGGCACGTGGAGCGGGTAGAGCAGCGTCGCCGTCAGGAAGACGACGCCCGTGTACACGAACCAGGGGCTGAAATCGCGCGAGCGCGCGCGCCCGATCGCCCCGACCAGCAGGAACGGGATGAGCACGACGGAGCCGATGACGACAACGAAGTTGCCGATCGCTGACGACAGGCCCTCCAGCCGGCTCGCGACGATCGTCCCGAGCCCCTGGTCCAGGAACTGCCCCAGGCTCGGCTGAACGGTGATGGAGTTCCACTCGCTGATCGTCCGGATCCAGAGCGCCGCGCCGCTCGAGCTCGTCGGGGAGATGGACCCGAAGACCGCAAGCTGGCGTGCCCACCACGGGCCCATGACGAGCAGGAAGAGCGCGAGGCAGCCGACCGCAGCGGCGAACGAGATGGGGCGCCGGTCCTCTACGTGGACCCAGCTCCCGCTGCCGCGCCGGCCGCGCCACCAGCGAAGGCGATCGCCGAACCAGACCAGCCCGATCGCCGCGCCGAGGAAGACGCCGTCGTTCCGCCCCAACGAGGCCAGGCCGGCCAGCAGGCCCGCGAAGGCGTACGCGCGGTTGTCGCCCTTGAGTCCGCGGGCCGTGCACCAGATCGCCGCCGCGACGAGCGGGTGCATGATCGCGAAGTTCTCCGGCTGGGCCATGAACACGGTTGCCGCCGCGGGGATCGCCGACAGGACGCCGGCGGTCACGGCCACGAGTGGCGCCGCGCGGGCGTCGCGGGCGATCGCCCAGGTCAGGGGCGCGGCGAGGGAGCCGATGATCGCCAGCGGCAGGGCCGACGCCACGGCCGTGGGACCGAAGGCCGCGATGAACGGCACCTGGACCAGGCTGGCCAGCGGCAGCCAGTGCGCGTTGGCCGGGACGGGGAGCGTGGGAACTTCCGGGATGCGGTTGCCGACCTCGGCGAAGATCCAGATGAAGTCCACGTTGAGGCCATGGCCCGCCGCGATCGCCCGGGCGACGTCCACGTAGTAGTACGAATCCGGGTACGCCGCGTCCGGGTAGATCGCGATCAGCGCGAGGCGGACGAGGAGCGCGAGCACGAACAGCGCGATGGGGGTCCGCACGGCTAGGGAGCGTAGCATCCGGCGTCCTGTCGGCGGCGGGCGTCCGGTCTGCGTTGGCGTTGGGTCGGCGATGGCGTCCGGGCGCGGCGAGACCTTCTCGAGTGATGCGACTCGGCGCATCAAGCACGGCGGCGACGAGGGCGGCGAGATCAGTGGTCGCCGTCGATGGCGGCGTCGTTCATGGCCTCAATGGCTACGAGGAGCCAGTCCCGCGCGGGAGATCGAATCAGGCCTGGCGTGAAGGCGAGCTCGGCAGGGGCGATGTCGAGCGCGCTGAGCATGCGCCCGAGGTATCGAGCCGACAGCCATGGCGCCTTGCCGGCTTCGAAACGTGAGATCGACGACTGCGATAGCCCGCATCGCCGGGCGAGCGCGCGCTGGCTGTAGCCGCGCGATCGGCGGAGGCTGGCGAAGGTGAAGCCGAGCAGCACCAGCCCGGCTTGCGTCGGCGCGTCCTGTTTCTGGACCCCGAATGGCATGTGGACATTGAACCGTCGAGCGCTGCACCGCGAGTTGGCTGGCGATGCACGCCGCGTTTTCTCGGAGTCCATTCGGAGTCCGCGGCGCTCCCACCCGCGCCCATGGCGCACCCACCCGCGCAACTGATGCGCCGAGTCGCATCACGCAGGAAGGGGTTCGTCGGCGGGGACCTCCCTGGGAGACCCCCAAGCGGACCTCCCCGGTGGCCGGGAGCGCCGCCGTACCATCCGACGATGACGATCAGGGCAAAGGGATGGTGCCTGCGGGTCGGAACCGCCAACCAGCGCGCGCTTCGCGACGGCCTGGGGATCGCGGGCCTGCTGTTCGCGCTCTACCTGTTCGTGATCGTGGCGCCGGGGGCCGGGACGGTGGGCTTCGATGCGCTCGCCTACTGGAACGTCGATCTCGAACACCCGTATCGGCTCGTGGCCGGCCAGCTGGGCGCGTTTCCCTACACGCCGATCGCGGCCCGGCTGTTCGCGCCGGCCGCGCTGCTTCCCTGGCCTGCCTTCTGGTGGCTCTGGACGGCGATCCTCGTGGGTACCGCGATCTGGCTCGGCTGGCGCAGGGCCCTCCTGGTGCTGGCGTTCCCGCCGGTCGCGTTGGAGATCTACCACGGGAACGTCCACCTGCTTCTGGCCGCAGCGATCGCACTGGGAATGCGCTACCCGGCCGCCTGGGCGTTCGTGCTCATCACCAAGGTCACGCCCGGCGTGGGCCTGGTCTGGTTCCTCGTCCGCAGGGAGTGGCGGCAGCTGGGGATCGCGCTCGGGATCACCGCGGCGCTCGTTGCCGTCTCGCTGGCCATCGACGGCCGGCTCTGGAGCGAGTGGATATCGGACGCGCTGCTCCCGGTCGCCGCCGGACCCGTACAGCAGTTCTACCTCGGGATCCCGCTGCTCATTCGGTTGCCGCTCGCTGCGGCCCTGGTGGCCTGGGGCGCGCGGACGGATCGCGTATGGACGGTCCCGGCCGGGGCGGCACTTGCCTTGCCGGTCCTGTGGCTGTCCGGCCTGTCCATCCTTGCCGCCATCCCCGCGATTGAGCGGTTGCGGCCGGGCGGCGGCCGTCATAAAGCCCGCCCGATAGTAGCGTAGACAGCCGTCCGATAGTATCGTAGACAGGCGACCGATAGTATCGTAGGATCGTGCCATACGGATCGAGGAGACCGTCATGGCCGAATACGTTCGACGCGTTGTTGACCGCGAGCTTGACGAGCTGATGCCCGGTGTCGCAGCAATCGCGCTGCAAGGCGCGCGGGGCACTGGAAAGACCGAGACCGCGCTTGCGCGCGCAGCCACGGTGTATCGGCTTGACCGGCCCGAGATCCTCGCCGTTGCTCTTGCCGATCCGGACCGTCTGACACGTGGCGATCCACCGATCCTGATCGACCAGTGGCAGGCAATGCCCGAGAGTTGGGACCTCGTTCGCCGCGCGGTCGATGCGGATCGAGCGCCTGGCCGGTTCCTCCTGACTGGCTCTGCCTCACCCAGAAATCCGCCCGCACACACCGGCGCCGGGCGCATCGTCTCCCTTCGGATGCGTCCGATGACGCTGGCCGAGCGTGGCGTCGCCGCACCGACCGTCAGCCTCCGGCATCTTCTGAGCGGTGCGAAGGGTCGCCTGGATGGTGAGACCAACGTAAGCCTCGAGCAGTACGCCCAGGAGATCCTTGCATCGGGCTTTCCAGGCCTCCGCGGTCTGTCCGAGCGGTCCGCGCGAGCCGCGTTGGACGGTTACCTGGAGCACATCGTGGAGCGCGACTTCGTGTCGGTCGGCCAGACACTCCGGAACCCGGCAGCCTTGCGCCGGTGGATGCAGGCCTATGCCGCGGCGATCTCGACGACCACCTCGTTCGAGAAGATCCGCGACGCTGCGTCGGCGGGGCGCTCGGAGCGACCGGCCAGGACGACGTCGCTCAGGTACGTGGACGTGTTGGAGGCAATGTGGGTCGTCGAACCCGTTCCCGCGTGGAGACCGGCGGGCAGCGAGCTTGCCCGACTGACCCTGGCCCCCAAGCACCAATTGGTCGATCCGGGACTGGCGGCGCGACTACGGCGCACGACCATGGACTCGCTTCTCGACGGCGCGCCGCCGGGCGCGCTCAATTCCCGTCATGCCACCCTCTTCGGCGCCCTGTTCGAAGCGCAGGTCACCCACGACGTGCGGACCTATGCTCAAGCGGCAGAGGGGCGCGTTTTCCACTTCCGGGACAAGGGCGGCGATCATGAGATCGACCTCATCGTCGAGGGGACCGACCAACGCGTCCTCGCGATCGAGGTGAAACTGGCGCACACGGTGTCCGACCAGCACGTCAGACACCTGCGGTGGCTCCGAGACAGGCTGGGCGACCGGCTGCTCGATGCCGTCGTGGTCACGACCGGTCGTGATGCCTACCGCCGCCAGGATGGGATTGCTGTGGTTCCGGCCGCCTTGCTGGGCGCCTGACAACGCGAACGCTGGCTCGGTCAGGGCGTGCGCCCGAATCGCCGTGGTTCATGGCGCGAGTGTGCCGATCGGGATGACCGACACGCCGTCCGGTCGCCGATAGCCGTAGCCCCAGCCGGTGATCACCACCAGCGCCGCCGCCCGGCCGTGTCGCTCCGCGTCTACGCGGTCCGAGACTCGAAGGAGGGTCGACGCGGCGCGATCAACGCTTGCCTGACCCAGCTTGATCTCGAAAGCCGCCCACCGTCCGTCCGGGAGTTCAACAACGGCATCGGCCTCGAGTCCTGATTCATCGCGATAGTGGAACACCCTGGCATCGATCGCCTGACCGTAGATGCGCAGATCTCCGCCGCGGTGGCCCGGGCCGAGGCCGCCGTCGCAACGTTTCGTGCGAGCGATCGAAGGACCCGTTCGACGTTTTCGGGATCTCGGCGGACTCCGTCCGCGCGAATCAGATCGACGCGGCGCATCTCGTCGAGATAGCCCCGCAGGGCGACCATGGCGTCGCGGACGTTGCGAGCTGCGAGCGCGGGCGTGGCCCAGGGCGCCGCCGCGGTCGAATTCGTGCTGGACGAGCGCCTACCTATGCTCGCCGCTCTTCACGCAGCCTGTCGCTCCGCTGTCGCCGGTCGCCTTCGTCTGGCTCTGGCGACTGCTCGCTCGCGAAGCTTGCGTCACCTCGTGTCCTAATCTACATGTTCACGGGCCCCCTTACGGCCGTTCGCGAACCGGATTCGCCGGGCGGTCCGCGCCCGAGTGACGGATTGCCGGACGCCGCGGCGTCCAATGTCGCCCCGGCGTGAGAAGGAGGAGGGATTGTGTAACGAGGCGTGCATCGACTTCGCGGCTCGGGTCCTGTCCGCTGAAGAGGTGGCGGACCGCGTCGTGGTCGAGGTTGGGTCGTACGACACGACCGGGACGGTCCGACCACGGGTCGTAGCGCACGGACCAGCATCCTATCTCGGGGTGGACATCGAGCCCGGCCCCTCGGTGGACGCAATCTGCGACGTCCTCGCGCTCGAGCGCACCTACGGCCGCGACGCGTTCGACATCGTGATCTCGACGGAGATGGTCGAGCACGTGCGCGACTGGCGCGGCGCATTCGACAACATGAAGGCGGTGCTCCGACCCGGCGGGCTCCTCGTCCTGACCACCCGCTCGCTCGGCTTCCAGTTCCACTTCGGGCCCTTCGACTTCTGGCGCTACGAGCCCGAGGACCTGCGCGCCATCGCCGCCGACATGCAGATCGTCGCGCTCGAGCGGGACCCAATCTCGCCCGGGGTCTTCCTTGCCGCCCGCAAGACCACGGCGCCGGCGACCGATCTCGGCACGATAGAACTCTACTCGATGATCCGTCGGCGCCGGGTGCGTGACGTGTCCGGCCGGCAATTGGCCCTGTATGAGTGGACGCACCCCATGACGATCGCCCGGCGTGTCCTGCCGCGGCCTCTGAGACGTGGACTCAAGCGCGCGGTCCAGGCCCTGACAGGCTGGGATGGGTAGCTCGAACCCCGTGCCACTACCATCATGAACCAGAGGAGGTTGGGGCAACGGCAAAGCAGCCCGACACATCTGGCGAATCTGCAGGTGCCCGTAGGCGAGTCAACGAGAACTCACGCACGGGACCCGGGGCGGCGGGCCTGGCGGTGTTGGCATGGCTCGTCGCGGCGCTGCTGCTCGTCGTCTTCCTTCGCTTCCAGCCGGCCCCGCTCGTCGTGCACGCCACCGTCGAGATGCATCCCGTCGAGCGTCTGATATCGCGGGTTGGTGATGCCCGCAAGCCGGGGACGCTTCGCAGCGTGATGGGACAGCTGCGCTTCTCGCAGGACGCCCGCACGAGCGCACCGTCGCCCGACCGACTTGACTTTCGCTTCGACGCCGCAGCGACGATCGTCGGCGTCCTGGTGTCTGTCGACGACCGGGGCATGGAGATGACCGAGATGGCCGTTGGGATCAACGCAGAGAGCTACGGAATCGACGCTCGCGATTGGCTCATCCACACGAGCGACACGGCAGGCGGACAGTCGACCGACGAGCAGATGTGGTTCGACGAGGGCTTCGCAGTAACACCCGCCGATACCGTGTCCGTCGTGGCGTGGATCTACAACTCCCGATCCGACCCCTATTCCGAACTTCCAGCCCCGTTGAGGCATCCCCAGGGCCATTCCGTGTTCAACGACGGCCTGAACGAGGCTGTTGCGACTGTTGAGATGTAGCCAGAATAGTGCTTGACATTCGAGCAGTCTATGCGATGATCTGTGCATGGGGAAGCGGGCGACCGGCGCGATGCACGTGGCCAGAGTGCGGCGGGTGCACGAGGGCAGGGAATACGTCTCGGTCCTGCTCCGCCAGTCGTACCGAGAGGGGCCCAAGGTCAAGCACCGGACGCTGGCCAGCCTGACCGCCCTGCCCGCGACGGTCGTCGACGCGATCGAGCGGAGTCTGCGCGGTGAGCGGCTGGTGGTGGCCGGCGAGGCACTGCGGATCGTGCGCAGTCTGGCCCACGGCCACGTGGCGGCCGTCCTCGGCACGCTCCGGCGACTCGGTCTCGAGGCGCTCCTCGATCGGCGCCCGTCGCGCCAGCGGGACCTTGCGGTCGCGCTCGTCGCCAGCCGGGTCGTGCGCCGCGCATCCAAGCTCGCGACCGCCCGGCTGCTCGGCCAGACCACGCTCGGCGAGGTCCTCGGTGTGGCCGGCGCGACGGAGGACGAGCTGTACGGCGCGCTGGACTGGCTGCTCGAGCGCCAGGCGCGGGTCGAGCGCTCGCTGGCGGCTCGCCATCTCGGCGCAGGCTCGCTCGTCCTGTACGACGTCACGAGCACGTACGTGGAGGGCAGCCACTGCCCGCTGGCGGCCCACGGGTACAGCCGCGACCACCGGCCCGATCGGGCCCAGATCGTGTTCGGGCTGGTGACCGACGAGCGGGGCTGCCCGATCGCGGTCGAGGCGTTCAGTGGCAACACCGCCGACCCGGCCACGCTCGAGACCCAGATCGACAAGATCCGGACCCGGTTCGGGCTGACCGAGCTCGTCCTGGTCGGCGACCGGGGGATGCTCACCAGCGCCCGGATCGAGCGTCTGCGCGAGGTCGGCGGGATCGGCTGGGTGAGCTGCCTGCGGGCGCCCGCCCTGCGCCGGCTGGTCGAGGCGGGCGACCTCCAGCTCGGCCTGTTCGACGAGACCGACCTCGCCGAGATCACGAGCGCCGAGTTCCCGGGTGAGCGGCTCGTGGTCTGTCGCAATCCTGTCCTCGCCGCCGAGCGGGCGCGCAAGCGCGAGGCGCTCCTGGTCGAGACCGAGACGGTGCTGGCCAGGGTGGCGGCGATGGTCAGTCGGGGGCGCCTCAAGACGGCCGCCGCGATCGGGCTGCGGGCCGGGCGGGTGGTCGACGCCAAGAAGATGGCCAAGCACGTCGAGCTCACGATCGCCGACGGGGTCTTCGCCTTCGAGCGCAAGGAGGCGTCGATCGCACAAGAGGCCGCGCTCGATGGGCTGTACGTCGTGCGCACGAGCGTGTCGGCCGAGCGCCTGGGCACGTCGGCCGTCGTCGAGACGTACAAGCGCCTGGCCGCGGTCGAGCGCGACTTCCGGGCCCTCAAGGGCGACGACCTCGCCGTCCGGCCGATCTTCCACTGGCGCGAGGACCGGGTCCGGGGGCACCTGTTCCTGTGCCTCCTCGCGGCGTATGTCCGCTGGCACCTCGAGGCCGCCTGGGCGCCGCTCCTGTTCCGTGACGAGAGCCCGCCCGAGCGGACCGATCCGGTCGGTCCACGGGGACGCTCGGCCGCTGCCCGGCGCAAGGACCGCGACCACGTGACCCCCGACGGCTTCCCGGTCCACAGTTTCGGGACGCTCATGAGCGAGCTCGCCACCCTGACCCGCAATCGGGTCATCCCGGCCGGGGCCGACGAGCGGGCCGCCTTCGAGGTCCTCGCCGAGGCCACCCCCCTCCAAGCCCGGGCGTTCGAGCTGATCGGCGTGTCACCCGCCTCGATGTAGACAGAGCGGCGCAGCCCGGATCGACCGATCTGAACTCAAACTCGCCCGTTCCTCAGCGGAAGTTCGGCCTATTGGGTGAGTCCCGAGGTCATCCTCTACTACCGCTGGCGCTAGGTTCACCGCGACTCCACCGGTCGAGGCCACTGGGAGGACCGGGAACCCCCGAACGCCTCCGCGCGTTCAACACGCCTCCTTCGCAACGCCCCATTGCCCGCCGAGATACACGACGGGATCCATTTGTCTCCTCGCGGCTGTCATCGAGCAGCCGTCAGACAAGGACGCTCGGTGGATCCGGGCTTTAGCTCGGACCAGAGGCCACTACCTGCTGGTCGACATCTCTTCCGCTCACACTGCGGAAGAGGTAGACGTCATTTCGGCCTTCGGAGATTGCGTCGACGAGCCGGACGAGTTCGAATCCCTTGGGGCGGACCCGATCGAGCACCTCCCCGGGCGCAGCGACCTCGTACGGGAGACCCCCGAGCCAGTCCTCAGTGTCACGCCACCAATTCATGCCTCGGTCGTCGTATGCCCCACGCAGGGCGGGCAGTCGCCGCTTGAGGACGAGGCTCTTTCCGATCTTTGCGAGAGCGTATGACCCCAAGAGGATGCGCTTGCCCGGGCCAGGCAGGGCTGCGTAGAGGCGCTTGATCCGCAGGCTCAGCCCGCTCTGTGGTGTCCGGTGGTACAGGGCGATCCAGAGCCTGCCGCCGGGCGTGACGAGACCGGCCGCGGCGTCAACAGCCCTCCAGAGTGATCCCGTGTGGTGCAGGACTCCCCACGAGATGACCAGGTCAAATGCGCCAAGGCCCCGCACGAACGACGCGTCCAGGATCGAGCCCTGCTCGACCCGCCATGAGGTTGGTCGTCCGGCCGAGTCCCAGAGTCGGCGCGTCGCCTCAACAGAGTGAGGATCCAAGTCGAATGAGAGAACTTCCGCGCCGAGCTGGGACGCCGTCAAAGACGTGAGGCCCTGGCCCGATCCGATGTCCACGACCCGTTTCCCGGTGAGGTCGTCGCCGAGCCAATCCCGAACATACGCTGCCATGGCGCGTCCGGCGCCAGCGGGCATGTCGTCGAGGAACTTCTGCCAGTTCCTGCCGAATGAGAACCCGTCAGGTTCATCCATGGCTGCTTTCACCTGTCTTGGGAAACGCTGTCTTGTTGACGACAACCGGAGATAGTCTCTTCGTGCCCAGATTCACGACGATGCTCTTCCCGATCTTCGCGAAGGCGTACGACCCCAGGACGATGCGTTTGCCCGGGGCTAGCCAGCGTTGCGTATGGGTGCTTGATCCGCAGGCTCAACCCGCTTCGTGGTGGTCGATAATAGAGGGCGATCCAGAGCCCACCGTCCTGCGTGACGAGATCAGCAACTGCGTTAACTGCCCTCCAGGGCGATCCCGTGTGGTGCAGGACTCCCCACGAGATGACCACATCAAACCTGCCAATGCCCCCGACGAACGACTGCTCCAGAATCGAGCCCTGCTCGCCTCGAACGGACCGTTGCCGCGTACGGCTCGCCGGTGACGGATTCGATGGAGCCATGGGCCGTGGGAACAACCCGTCCGGAGATGATCGCCGAGGCCCCACGTCGGCTGATCTACGGAGCGCTAATCTCGACGGAAGAGGGCGTCACGAACCGATGGCGTGCGCCCCGGCCCAGGTGTGCGGATGCAAGCAGCACGACCAGAGCTCCGGCCAGTTCGAAGGCCGCCAGCGCCTTCCCGCCAGCCCAAAACCATGGCAGGCTCTGGGTGACAGCGCCCGCGATGATCGCTGCCCGTTGCCATCGGTTCCCACTCGGCCATGTGGCGACCATGAGGGGAACGAGCGCAGCGAGATAATGGTCCCAGAGGGCGGACACCACGAAGAGGTAACTGCCGACGGCGCACGCGACAGCGGCACGATCCAAACCGACGCGCCGAGTGCGGCGGACAGCCGCAAGCATAAAGGCGACGCTGATTGCCAATCCCGCAATTGCGGCTGGCTTCGCTAACGGCGTATCGCCCAGGATGAACGCGAGCGACACGCCGTCGGGCTCAAGCGGAGCGAGGTTCGGGAGTACCGACCACCAGGCAGCCCAGGAAGCCGGCGAGAGGACGAACGATCCGACCACGAGTAGCAGGCCTGTGCTGACGACGGCAGGGCGACTTCTGGGCGCGACAAGGGCCGCGAGCGCTAATGGTCCCGGGATCACCTTGACGACGGCCGCGAGCCCTGCGGCGGCGCCGGCAAGGCGGCCCGACCCAAGCAGCATCACCGCGACCGCAGTGGCCACCCAGCCGCTGACATTCCCGCTGTAGATCGCGGACTGGAAGGGAAACGACGCGACGGCCAGCGCGATGGCTGCGAGGGAGCCGAAGCGATCGAGCCGACCCCTGGCCCCCACGCTGACTGCCACAAGCAGCCAGCCGAGAATGATCACCTGCGCCAGAGACCAGCCGATCGCGAGCCACATTGGGTCGATGTTGCGGAGCGGGACGAAAAGCTGTGCGAGTGGCGGCGGGTAGAGGTACCCGACCAGAATGGAATCGGGTAAGCGTGCGAGCGGTCCCTCCAGCAGCTCCGCACTGTACGGCGACCCCGTGGCCACGAGGCGATGGGCCGCACCTACATAGGCGGGTAGATCGACCCCGAAGGACGACTCTGGAGTCCCCACCTTGCTCCACAGCTGGACCCAGGCTCTGGCAAGAAAGATCGCGATCACAGCCGTCGGCACGAGCTGAGTCGCCGCCCGACGGAGCCCTTCGGACGTAAGAGAGAGTCGGCTCACGGAGCCGCCCCGGGTCGTCGGAGCAAGACCGCGTACGAAAGGCCGGCGCGCAGCGAGGTGCGACGGACGATCGGGCCCTCGAGCGCAAAGAGACCAGCCAGGAGTCGATTGATCGGCCGGAGAGGCATTCGCTCCTGGTTGCCGAACGAGATCGGCAGGAGCCGTTCCGCGAGCCTGAGCGTCACGGCGAGGGGCGCAAGAACGGTGTTAAACGCCGTGAAGTAGGCAATTTCCGCACCAGACTCGGCACACAGCCGCCGCAGGCTCGCGCGCCGGTACCGGCGAACGTGGTGAAGGCGGCGATCGTGGACACCCCAGAGGATCGGGTGCGCGGGCACCGTGACGAGGATCCATCCGCCCGGACGCGCTTGCCTCACGAGCGCAGCCAGGGCTTCCGCATCCCGCTCGATATGCTCGAGGACGTCGAGGGCGACGACCAAGTCGAATGATGCCGGCTCGAAGGGCAATCGATCCGGCAGTTCGCCATCGTGCACGACTCGCCCGCCGCCATGCTTGCTCGAGGCGATCTCGCGAGCCTCGAAGGACGGCTCGAAGGCAGATACCCGCCCGCGCCGTTCGAGGAGATACAGGTTTCCGCCCGTTCCGCATCCTGCCTCGAGGACCGAGGCGCCCGGCGGGAGGTCTGCCCGGTCAAGCACGGCATCGATGACCGCTCTCCGGCCGACGAACCACCAATGGTGGTCCTCGTGCGAAGCCATCAGCCGGAACGTGTCGCCGTCCATCGTCTCAGCGGAGGGCCGGCATCTGCCGCCCGGACATGCGGTCATGCCACGTCTTGGACTTCTCGGCGACCGGCGCGCTGCGCCCATCCTCCTTCGTTCCTACCCCGAACCCGCCTCGGCCGTGGTGCACGTGAGCGTCCCGAGCGCGTTTCCCAACCACCGGTGTCTGTGCAGCACGGCCGTAGCACGCTTCGATCGGCTCGCCCCCGACGACGATCGATCGAGCGAGCCCGCCCACGGTGGGCTTGGCCTCGATCACCGTCACCTGGTGGCCGGCCTGCTGGAACGTGTCCGCAGCTGCGAGACCGGCCATACCGCCGCCGATGACGATCGCCCTCATGCCAGTCCCCAGCACGTCACGATGTCTGGCGCTTGGCGGCCCAAACGGTCACGCCCGACAGAAGCAGGTCGCGCCGCGGGTAGGCACTGAGTTCGGCCTCGGTTGCCGTCGTGAGATACCCGTTGCCACGAAGCTCTCCGTCGTCCCAGCGAAGAACCTGAAGCTTCCTCGTGAGGGCTTCCCGGTACTGCCCTTCTCGCCACTCGTTCAGGTACACGGGGTATGGCAGGTGATCGAGATACAGGTGATCCCACGGCCGGACGCTCCGCGAAAGAGTGGGGTCGATCGAGTGCCACTCCCAGTGGTGTCCACCTTGGAGAGCAGGAAACAGCGCAATCTGGATTACGGCGATCCCATCCCTCGCCAGGACCCGATTGACCTCGCCCGTGGCCGCGTCGACATCTTCAAGGTGCTCCCAGACAGCCGATGAGACGACAAGGTCAAAGGAGTTGTCAGGGAACGGCAACCGTGTGGCGTCAGCACGCCGAACGGAAACTCCGCGGAACGACAGGCGGTGGCCGGCCAAACGGGAAAGGGTGCGCCAGTATCGGATCGTATGGAGGACGTCTCGAACAATGGCTCTGGCCATGGCACGAGGGCCGTTTTCGCGAGCCAGAGAGAACCACATCCACGGCCGCCGCCATCCGAGGGCGATTGGACGCATGTCGATCGCCGTCACCTCGCCGCCGTCTGCCGCGGCAAGCAGCGAGACCTGCGCTCGGTCTCCGCAGCCGACGTCAAGGATGCGGCAGCCGGTGAGCACGGGCAGGCCCATCTCCGCCAAGCCACCTCTCCACTCGGCGTACATCCGGTGGTGCAGCTCCGCATCCGACCTTCCCTCCTGCCACACCTGCCGGGCGCGGCGAGTCAGCGTCGACAGGGTCGCGGCGGCCGTCATCCCAGCCGCCCGGTGGCACTCCGGCCACGTAGTAATACGTGCAGCGCCTCGATGGCGCTGTCCACCGCGGTTGAAGTCCATGCGTCAAGTGCGTCGAGCGGCACCGGCGCCGGTGGCCGCCGCAGGGCGACGGCGACGGCTTCCGCGAGCCCTGTCCCAGAGGAAGGCACGATGGTGATCGTGGCTCCGGGGACTTCGTGCAGGCCGATCATATCGGTCGCGACGACCGGGATGCCGGCGGCGAGCGCCTGGATCGTGACCTGGGGGACGCCTTCGACGGTCGCGGCGTGGACGAGGACGTCCGCGGCCGAGAGGAGGCCGGGGATGTCCGTCACATGGCCAAGTACTCGGACGCGGTCGGCAACCCCGAGCCCCGAGGCGAGCGACGTGAGACGTTCGCGCTCGGGCCCGTCGCCGGCGATCGCGAGGTCGGCTTCTCCGGAGCGGAGGAGCGGCGCCAGCTCCCGCAACACGACGTCGACGCGCTTACGTGGTTCCAGCGAAGCGATGACGACGGCGAGCCTGCGGGAAGCGTCGAGACCGAGGCTGACGCGTGCACTCACCCGCTGGTCCGCCGACAGCGCCCGGAGCGCCGTGAACGTCGCGATCTCGATTGGCGAGCGGATGATCGTGTATTGGTTCGGTCTTCCGACACCTGCCGCCAGGTACATCTCGCGAAGCTCGTCACCGACCGAGACGATGACGTCGGTCCAACGCGCGCAGAGACGCTCCGCAAGGACGAAGACCGCCGAGCCGGCGGCACCGAAGGCCGGCCCGAACGAGGCCATATGAATCGTGTGGACGACTGTCCGGGCGATGCCGCGAGCGGCCAGGCGGCCCACGACCCCCGCCTTCGATTGGTGGGTGTGCACCACGTCGAACCGGGAGTCGCGGACGAGGCGACGGAGCGCAAGGTACGAGCGCACGTCGTCGAGCGGCGAGATTGTGCGGACGAGCGACGGGATCACGTGGACCGTGATACCGGGCGGGATCTCCGCGGGCAGGCTGTCGCGGCCGATGGCGAGGTGGACCTCGTGGCCGTGGCGGGACTCCCAGAGGGCGGTGTGGAGGAGGTTGCGCTCAGCCCCACCGCGGCGATGGCGGGTCGCGACGTGGAGGATCCGCATCTCAGGCGTCCGCCACGGGCTGGGATCGGATCCAGCGGTCGTACCAGAGCTGGAGTCCGACGAGCGACCAGAGGCGGTTGCCGTGGTCGGCTGCGCCGGCGACGTGCTCCTGAAGGAGCGCTGTCACGCTAGCGGGCTCCACGAGGCCTGTGACCGCCAGCCGCTCCGGGTCCAGTGTCTCCCGCACCAAGGCGGCCAGCGGCCCCCGGAACCAGGCGTCGAGCGGTGCCCCGAAGCCCTGCTTCGGGCGGTCGATGATCGCGTCCGGAATGCGCCCGCGCATGAGGCGCCGGAGCAGGTGCTTGCGCTCCAGTCCGGCGAGCTTGAGTGACGGCGGGACGGTCGCGAGGAAGTCGATGAGATCCGGGGCAAGGAAGGGCGCCCGTACTTCGAGCGATGCGGCCATGCTCGCTCGGTCCACCTTGACGAGGATGTCCTCCTGGAGGTAGGCGCGGACGTATGCGCCAATAGTCCGGTCGGCCAAGTCATCGGCACCGGTGGATGACCTCTCGATCTCCTGGATCGGCTCGGCCTCGACGCCGGCCGCGAGTCCTCCGCGCAGGTCGCGGGCAATGAACGAGCGGGCGGACCTCCCGAACGAGCCAAGGCGTGACAGGAGCCGCGCCTCCGCCGGGACGTCCAGCCCAGCGGCGAACCGTCGCGCCTTGCCGTACGCGGAGCCGGTGCGGTCGGGGAACCGCCGCGCGCTCCGTGCGAGAACCGCGCGGACGGGGCGCGGGAGCACGTCGAGCCAGCCGGCGATCTTGAGGGCCTGGTAGGTCCGGTAGCCCATGAGCAGCTCGTCGCTCCCGTCGCCGCCAAGGGCGACCTTCACCTCCCGACGCGTGAACAAGCTGAGAAGATGCGTCGGGATGACCGATGGATCGGCCATCGGCTCGTCGAGGATCTCGGTGATCCGCGGGATCAACTCGAGCACGCGAGCCTCGGAGAGGACTTCCACGTGATGGTCCAGGCCGAGGTGCGCGGCGGCCGCGGCGGCATGCTCGGTCTCGTCGAAGCCGCGCTCCTCGAACCCGATCGTGAAGGCGCGGACGGTCGATGAGTGGTGCCGCATGTAGTAGCCGACGGTGGTTGAGTCGAGGCCGCCGCTGAGGAAGAGGCCGACGGGGACGTCGGCGAGCATGCGCATCCCGACGGAGCGGTCGAGGAGTTCGTCCAGCCGGGCGACGGCGTCCGCCTCGGAGATCGGATGTCGGTCGAACCGGAGCGTCCAGTACGGCGCGCTCGTGAACCCGGCCCCCGAGATCGTCCCGACGTGGCCGGCTCGGAGCTTGCGGACGGCGCCCAGGATGGTACGCGGCCCCACGACGTAGTCGAAGGCGAGGTACTGCTCGACGGCGACCGGATCGATCCCTCGGTCCAGACCCGGATGGAGGAGCAGCGCCTTGAGCTCGGAGGCGATCGCCCAGCCACCCGTCACCTCCGCGACGTAGAGGGGTTTCTCGCCCGCCCGGTCGCGTGCGACCACCAGCTCTCGTCGCTCGCTGTCCCAGATCGCCACCGCGAACATGCCGTCGAGCTTCGGGAAAAGCTCCGCGCCCCAGGCCTCGTATCCGTGGACGAGTGTCTCGGTGTCGCTGTGGTCGGTCATGAACGTGTGCCCGAGGGCGACGAGGTGCTCGCGCAACTCCGCGTGGTTGTAGATCTCGCCGTTGAAGACGATGCAGTGGCGCCGACGCTCGTCCCACATGGGCTGGTGGCCGCCCTCAAGGTCGAGAATGCTCAGCCGGCGCATGCCGAGAACGCAGGTCTCATCGAGAGCCGCGAAACCCTCGTCGTCTGGTCCGCGATGGCGGATCGAATCCGTCATCGCCCTCGCGAGGCGCTCGGAGGGGGGCGTCTGGAAGGAGACGAGCGCGACGATCCCGCACATCGGTCAGGCGACCCCCGCCGTTGGCGCTGCGAGCATCTCCTCGTATACCTGCTCGATCCGGTCGACGACCCGAGCGATCGGGTAGGTGGCGGCGACATGCTCGGCCGCCGCGATCCCGAGGCGCCCTCGCGTCTTGGGATCCCGCACGAGCCCTTCGATGGCGGTCCGCAGCTGGTCGACGGATCCGATGTCCACGAGCCGGCCCGTGACACCATCCTCGATCATCGTCGGGACGGCGGCGACTCTTGTCGCGACGACCGCCAGGCCGCAGGCCATCGCCTCGAGGACGACGTTGGGCATACCGTCCGCCTGCGATGGGTGGACGTACAGGTCACACGCCTGGAAGTACGAGGCGATGCGCGGGCTCCACGGCCGGATGATCGTGCGCGGGGTCGCGGGCAGCTCGCCCACCGGCGCGTCCAGCGCCGCCTCACCAACGACCACGAGCGTCGCAGGAACGGACGGCGTTACCTGGCGCCAGGCTTCGAGGAGATCGAGGATTCCCTTGTATCGGGCGAACCGCCCGGCGTAGAGCACGAGCAACTCGTCCTTTGGGAGGTCAAGCTCACGCCGCAGCGCCGCCCGCTCGTCGACGGACACCGGGTGGTAGACGCTCGCGTCCAGACCGTTCGGGATGCGGACGACACGCTCAGGTGGGATCCCCAGCGACGCGATGTCCGCCTCGATCTCCGCCGAGATCACCTGGACCCGGCGTGCGCTCCGGATCCCGACATACCTTGTCGCCCACGCCACTCTGTGCATCCGGGCGATCTCACCGCGCGGGCCGCCCATGGCGATCTTCACGTACATCGGGACGCGGCGCAGGCGGCCCGCCAGCGCGGCGACGTCCGCTTGGAGGTTCGCAAGATGGACGTGGACTATGTCGTACCGGGCCGCATTGAGAAGGAGCCATGCGAAGAGGAACGGGAGGTAGGTTCCGGTCCGGGCGGTCCCAGTCCCAAAGCAGGGCAGTCGTGTGACTCGGATCCCCTCGACGCGGCCGCTGCCGCTCCGGGCGGATCGTTGCGTCACCACTTCGACGCTGTGGCCGCGACGAGCGAGCTCCTCCGCCTGGAGTCGTGCTTGGCGCTCGGCCCCCCCGACCGGACCCGGCTCGTACCCGAGGGTGCAGAACAGCACCCGCCTCCGACCCCCCATCACTGGTAGACCGCCGCGAGGTGCGGGAGGCCGGGAACGAGCTCGTCGATCGGCGACGTCCGGCGGTACACGTACTGGAAGTGCCAAGACGAGTTCGGGCCGGGTAGAGCGACGCGAGAGATCGGCGGCGGGGCAACCGCGATGATCGTGAACACCGGAGACCAGCCAGCCCGGTCACAGGTCCACGGGGAGGCAGGGTGAGCCATCGTCGCGACACCGGCTACCCAACGGCAGAGAGCGACAACCCCTTGGTCGATCGGGTTCTCGACGGCGAGTGCGTGGAGCTCGTCGAAGGCCGAGCGATCACCGTTCCAGGCCTCGACCATGAGGCGTGGGACCGTTCGCTCGGTCTCTGGGATCGCGGCGACGAGCGTCCGTGCTTCGTCGAACCGACCCGCTGCGAGCGCGGCGAGGTAGGCGGTATCCGGTGGGCCGGCCGCGAACGTCGCCTGGAGGATCTCGTCTCGAAGAGGGCTCCAAGGAGCCGACGTCCAGATGGGGTCCCCGGCGAGTCCCGGCGCCGCGATGAGGGCGGCAGTGGCCGCACGCACGGCCGATCCGCGATCGCGGAGACCGAGGTACAGGTCCGCCGCCGCCAACGCGATCTGGGGCTGTTGGTACCCGAGCCTCATCGCTGCAGAGAGGGCGGCACGCGCGGCTTCGGGGTTCCCGAGGTCGGCCTCGAGCCGGGCAAGGTCAACCCATGCGGTGGGGAAGTCGTCGATCTCCGCTGACCTGCGGATGAGGTCCCGGGCGGTGGCCAGGTCGCCGAGGTGAGCGGCAGCAAGGCCCGCGGTAAACAGGTATGGCGGCATGTCCGGGTCGACACCGAGCGCCGCCTGGGCGCGTGCATACGCACCGTCCCAGTCCCCTGCGTTGGCAGCGTCGGTCGCCTTCACCCCATCCGTGGCGGCGGCCTCAGCGCGAGCAAGCCACGAGCCTGCGACGAGGGCACCCAGGACGATCGCCGTGCCGACGACGACGAAAGGGACCCTCGGCAGGTTTGCGCGCGACGCTCCGGTCGCTGATGCATCGAGGCGGGCGACGGTTAGCGCGAGGAAGAAGCCGATGGCCGGCATGTTCGGGTAGAAGTCGAAGATCTGGTGCGCGCCGAGGTAGACGGCCCCGGCGAGCGCCGCCCACGCGAGACGCCGCTGGAGCCGGTCGCCGGAGCGCGCGCCTCGCCAGACCAGGACGCCGAAAGCGACGAGCATCACGAAGCCCGCGAGCGCCCCGATGATCCCAAGCTCGGCCAGCGTCTGCAGGAAGATGTTGTGTGCATGGGGGATGTAGTAGTCCGCTTCCGGCGCGACCGTGTACCTGATCCGTTCGACCGTCCACGTCCCCGGTCCCAGCCCAGTCAGTGGCTGGTCCGCGAACATGCGGAGGGCCGACATGTAGAACGCCGTGCGGGTGTCGGCCGCGTGCTCCGCAACACGGCTGACGATCGCGGGCTTGAAGGCGAGGAAGATCGCGACCATGGCGAGGCCGGTCGCGGCGATGCCGAGTCGCGCCCGCCCTGACGCCAGGATCGTCCGCATCAGGCGCCGGTGATCGGCTTCGGCCAGCCACAACGGGATCACGAAGGCTGAGGCGAGGGCGAGCCCGACCCATGCGCCACGCGAGCCGCTGAGGAAGACGACGGCAGCCGTCATCGTGCCCAGGACGGCGAGGGCCACCCGTGTCTTGGTTGTCGAAAACCCGAGGTGCGCCGCGGCCGCGATCCACAGGAGGATGGTCACCGTCGCGACTGTGCTGGGGTTCCCGTACGCGAGTCCTTCGAAATTGGGCCGCAGGGGTGGGATCGAGAAGCGGCCGAGCGCGGCCCAGAAGTCAAACCAGTGCAGGACGACGGCGCCGATGTACAGCCCCGACAGCCCGAACCCGAGGAGGATCCCCAGCACGGCGAGCCGCTGCCCGAAGAACGGGTCGGCGAAGAGGCGCTGCATGAAAAGATACCCGCCGGCCAGAAGGACCGTGTACGCGAGGTAGTCGTACGCGAAACGGGGCTCCTTCGAGGCCAGCGTTGAGATGACCAGCGCGGCGAGAGAAGCGACGATGGCTGGCCAGAGCGCTGATCGTGGCCGCCACTCTGGGTGCCGGATCGCCCAGGCGAGCCAGACGACGAGCGCAAGAATCATGACGGCGACGCTCACGACGCGGAACGCGCCCGAGTAGAGCCCGAAGAAACCACCACCACCGGCGACCGTCAGGTAGACGACGCCGATGACGACGAGCAGCCAGACGACGAAGCGGCCCCGTGTCAGGTGATGACCCATGCTTCCGGACTCAAGGCGGTGCTAGCCTTCGAGCGCTCTGATCCGTCGATCCAATGAGAGGACGAACCTGCATGCGACTTGCCGTGGTCGGCCTTGGGTACGTCGGCCTGGTGACCGCGACCTGCCTCGCGCGCCTCGGCCAGGAGGTGGTCGGATTGGAGGCCGACCCGTCCAAACTCCGGACGCTGGACGCGGGCGAGGTTCCGTATTACGAGCCGCACCTCGATGGTGAGCTCGCGGCTCAGCGAGCGACGCGCCGGCTCCGCTTCACCGGGGACGCTGCTGCGGCACTTCCCCGAGCCGATGTGATCCTCATCTGCGTCGGAACGCCGTCCGACCAGAGCGGCCACGCGGACCTGCGCGCCGTCCTCGCCGTGGCGGACGCCATCGCGGACACGGTGACGGACGACCCGGTCGTCGTCCTCCGGAGCACGGTGCCGATCGGCACGACTCGGCTGGTCGAACAGCGGCTCAACGAGGCGCGCGCGGCGCGTGGGCTCCGGCCCGTGCCCGTCTTCGCGAACCCGGAGTTTCTCCGGACCGGCCGGGCCATTGAGGACTTCCTCCGGCCGACGCGCGTGGTCATCGGACGGACCGATCTCGCCTCGCAAGCCGACCTCGATCTCCTCGCGACGCTCTACGCGCCGCTCGAGGCGCCGATCGTGGTCACGGATGCCGAGAGCGCCGAGCTCGTGAAGAACGCCTCGAATGCCTTCCTCGCCATGCGCGTGAGCTTCGTCAACGAACTGGCCGCCCTGTGCGATGCCGCCGGCGCCGACGTCGACGACGTCATCGCCGGGATGGCACTCGATCCGCGGATCGGCGGCCAGTTCATGCGCCCCGGTATCGGCTACGGCGGTTCGTGCCTGCCGAAGGACGTCCGGTCGCTCATCGCCACGGGTGACGACCACGGGGTGGAGATGCGCCTGGCGAAGGCGATCGACTTGGTGAACCGAGGGCAGACCGGTCGCCTGGTCGACTCGCTCGCGTCCTCGCTCGGCCGGCCGCTCGACGGCGCGCGGATCGCCGTCTTCGGCCTGGCGTTCAAGCCGGACACGGACGACACTCGGGAATCCCCGGCGCTCGTCCTCATCGATGCGCTGCACGCTCGCGGTGCGAACGTGGTCGGCTGCGATCCGGAGGCTGCGTCGAAGACCGCGGCGACGCGCCCCTGGCTCGAGATCGCGGCCGACCCGATCGAGGCGGGCCGCGACGCAGACGCCGTCGTCCTCGCGACCGAGTGGCCGGCGTACGTGACGGTCGACCTCGATGCTCTCGCCTCGGCGATGCGCGGCCGGCTCGTCATGGACGGGCGCAACGCGCTCGACGCCACGAAAGTCGCGGCCGCGGGTCTTCGCTACCTGGGCGTAGGGCGACGCGCTGGCCGCTGATCCGACCCCCAGAGGCGGCATGCTCAGCCCCGCTCCGCCAGGAGCCAGCGTCGGAATGCCGCGAGGCCGTCCTCGAACGAGGTCCGCGGTTCCCACCCGAGCGTCTCTCGAGCGCGCGAGACATCGGCGAACGTCGCCGGAGCGTCGCCGGGCTGGGCCGGCAGGAGTTCGAGCGAGGCCGTCACGCCCAGAGCCCGCTCGAGGGCGCGGACCAGTTCCAGGTTCGAGTACGGGCGGTGGCTCCCAAGGTTGACCGTGAGGTCGTCCGCGCCCGAGTCCACCAGCCGGACGAACGCGTCGGCGGTGTCGCCGACAAACGTGTAGTCACGGGTCGCCTTCCCCTCCAAGTAGAGGGGGATCGGCTCGCCACGGAGCATCCGCACCGCGAACTTGTGGACCGCGAGGTCCGGCCGCTGGCGTGGCCCATAGACGGTAAAGAGCCGGGCGATCCGGATCGGGAGCCCGGTCGCGGCATGATGGGCATGGACGAGCGCCTCGCCCGCGATCTTCGTGGCGCCGTAGGGCGAGAGCGGGCGCCCCTCCGCCTCGTCCTCGCGGAAGGGGAGCCGCGGCGAGGCACCGTAGATCGAGCTCGACGAGGCGAAGACGAATGCAGAGCCGGCACCGGCCGCGGCGGCGAGCAGGTTCTGGAGCCCGCGGACGTTGATGTCGATATAGAGCCAGGGGTCCGCAAGCGAGTCGCGGACCCCGGCGCGGGCCGCGAAGTCGACGATCGCGGCGGGCCGCACCTCGTCGACGAGCGCGCGCAGGCCTTCCCGGTCGCGGGTGTCGAGTTCAACGAACCGGAAGCTCGGGGACGTTCGCGCCTGTGCCAGGTTTCGTTCCTTGATCTCGCGCGGATAGAACGACTCGAAGCAGTCGAGGCCAACGACCGTCCGACCCTGGGCCAGGAGCAAGTCGACGAGCGTGCTCCCGATGAACCCGGCAGCGCCCGTGATGAGGACGACGCCGTCGCCGGTGCCGCGTCCGGCCGTCACGGCTGCGCTCCAGGTCGGCCGGCGCCGGTCGAGGCGCCCACCGTCCCGCGGCCGCCGGACAGCCGGCCGAGGATCTCGCGCACTGCGGTCACGCCCAGGAGCCGGCCGAGGATCGTCGCGACGAGCACGAAGGCGACGGATACGACGGCGAGTCGCAGGGCTGCGACGTCCGGGAGCAGCTGGGTGGCGAGAATCGTGATCGCCGCCGCCCCCGCGCCCATGAGGATGGCGCGCCCGAACTCCGACGCGAAGCGCGGCGCACTCACCCGGAGCGCCAGCAGGGAGACGGCGGCCGCCGCGATCCAGCCGACGGCATACGCCAGCGCGACCCCGTCCAGCCCCATCGATGAGCCTGCCACCAGACCGACCCCCCACATCGTCACGACGGCGACGGCGCCGACGACCGACAGGATGATGAACCTTCCGGCGGCGAGCAGGGCGCGGACGGCGAGCAGGACGAGCATGTGCGCCGCGACGCCGGCGCTCATCCAGCCGAGGAACCGCGCGACAGCTCCAGCGTCCTCGGCATCGAACCGCCCGCCCTGGAAGAGGATTGCGACAAGCGGCGGTGCCACGATCGGGAGCAAGAAGGCCACTCCGATCACCGGCCCGAGCATGCGCAGGACCGCCCCCTGGACCGACCATGCACCGCCTGCCTCGGCGACCGCGACCGTCGCGGCGCTGCCCACGGCGCCAGCTTCGTGGCTCCACCTCGTGAAGACGACCGCGAGCAGGCCGGACAGAATGATCTGCTCGCCGGCGATGACGAGGCGGCTCGCGTAGTCGGCGGTCGCGACAGCTCCCGGACCCTGCAATGACGCGACACCACGCAGGACGAGCCCGGCGATGCTCATGAGCCCGAAGGCGAGCCCGACCGGGATGAGCCGGCGGATGAGCCGGCGGGCGGTCGCCGACCGAAGGGACGGCCGGAGATCACCGAGCGAGCCGACGCTGGCCGCGACGAGCGCGACCTGGAGCGCCGCACCGAAGATGTAGGCGAGGGCTACCTCCTCGACGGTCGCATTCGGTGACAGGACGAACGTGAGGATCACCGGGACGGGAGGAATCGCAAACGACGCCGCCGCGAGGACGTAACGTTCGCGCGCATTCGCTCGAGCGACCGTGAGCCAGACGAGGATCCAGAGAAACTCCAGGGGCGCGGTCAGTCGCAGGAGCCCGGCGAGGCGTTCCCGGTCCCCGCCGACCAGCCCGGGCGCGAGCGCCGAGCTCAGGGGGTCGGCCGCGAGGAACGTGACAACAGCGAGCAGGAGCGCCGCCGCCAGGCCGACGCCGGCCGACGCCTGGATCGATGCGCGGGCGCGCTGTTCGTCCCCGGACGCCCACGCCTGGACGTAGGCGGGAAGAGCGACGCTGGCCAGGGCCGCACCGACCGGCCCGCTCGTCCCGACTCCCCACGCCAGCGCGGCGGCGAGCGCGTCGGTCTGGGCGTCGACCCCGAGCGCCCGCGCAAAGAGCACCTGCTGCAGAAGCGTGACCGCGTACCCGACGAAGGTCGCAACCGTCGCGAGCGCCACCGATCGGGTCGCCGACATTCCGAGCGCTCGCCCTGCATTCGAGGGTCCTTCGAAATCCGTCCCGTCCACCTATCGGCCCTGGAGGGCGGCCGGGATGGTCCGGGCGAGGATGCGGAGATCCAGCCAGAGGGACCAGCGATCGATGTACTCGAGGTCGGCGGCGACCCAACGGTCGAAGTCGGGGTCGCGCCGTGCGCGAACCTGCCAGAGCCCGGTGATGCCCGGCTTCATCGACAGTCGTCGACGGTGCCAGATGTCGTACTGCTCGACCTCATCAGGGAGCGGCGGCCGTGGTCCGACGAGGCTCATCTCGCCGCGGAGGACATTCCAGAGCTGCGGCAGCTCGTCGAAGCTGGTGCGGCGTAGCCATCGCCCGACCTGGGTGATACGGGGGTCGTCGGTCACCTTGAATGCCCGACCGTTGACCTCGTTGCGATCGTCCACTTCACCCCGGCGCGCCTCGGCATCGCGCGTCATCGACCGAAACTTGAGCACCTGGAACGGCCGACCGTGTAGCCCGACACGCCGCTGACGGAAGAAGACCGGACGACCATCGCCGAGGAGGATTGCGATCGCGCAAGCCAGGAGGAGAGGGCTGAGAAGGACGAGGCCAAGGCCCCCACCCGCGAGGTCGATCACGCGCTTCATGCCGAGCGCGAGCGCTCGGTCCGGGCCGGAGACGAGGGAGATGACAGCGATCCCATCGAGCTCTTCGACCCGACCAGTCGAGATTGCCCGATCGAGGACATCCATCGGGATGCGCACGATCTTTCCCTCGTCCTCGCAGACGCCGGTTACCACATCGATCAGGTTCCACTGCGTGAATGGCAGGCAGATTGCCACCTCGTCGATCACGCGATCGTGGAGGATCCCCTGAAGGCGATCGAGTGGGCCGAGGTAGGGCCAGCCGCCCGGGAGGTCCGAGTACGAGGGGTCGTCGTCGAGGAACCCGACGACCCGCAGGCCGAGGGCGGCGTGGTCCTCCAGCCGCTGTGCGAACGAACGGCCGCGGGGGCCGGCACCAACGACGAGGACGTACCGCGTGTTGTACCCGTGCCGGCGCAGCCACTCGAATCCGAGTCGGAGCATCGCGCGGACGCCGAGTGTCGCGAGGGCCTGGATCGGGAACAGGGTGACGAGGAAGAGACGGCTTACGTCCGGGAGCCGGAAGAGGAACAGGACGCTGAGCGTCAGTAGCGCCGTCGTGAGCGTCGCCCGAAGGACGGCGCTCGCCTCCGAGCGGAGCGACCAGCGGGCCCGCGGCCTGTAAAGGCCGTGGAACGTGAGGACGACGACCCAGGCGACCGCATACGCGGCGACGAGCGGTCCGGGCTGGGGGACGATCTCGCCCCACCAGCCGACCCAGTCCCGCCCGAAGCGGAGAACGGAGACGACGAGCACGACGCCGACGGCGACGGCGGCATCGGCCACCATCAGGAGCGCTCGGAGCTGGGTCGCGTACCGACGGATCATCGTGGCGGCAGCCTAGAGTGCAGTGGTGCGTCCACGCAATGGTACCGATGGTCCACCAAGCGCCTGGTGCTACCGTGACGCGATGCTCGCGAACGCCTCCGGCCTGCACCGCGAGTCCGCGTTTCAGCGCCTCCTGCAGGGTGTCCGCACAGGATCGGCCTCGCTGGGCCTTGATCGGCGGATCGTCTGGGCATTCGTCGTGTCGCGGCTGCTGGTTGTGTTGGCTGCGGTCATCGCCGAGGGGTTCATCATCCGGAACCCCGCGCTGACGAGCGGAGACGGGGCGCCGATCCTCCGAAGTCTCACGAGCTGGGATGGCTGGTATTACCTCGGGATCGTGCGGGATGGCTACCATGCCGCGCCCGTTTCCGGGGCATACCGCGATGTCGCGTTCCTGCCGCTCTTCCCGGCCTTCGTCTGGGTCCTGTCCCTGCCCTGGCCGGCGTTCGCGGGCCTGGTTTCCGTGCTGGTGGCCAACGTCGCCTCGCTCATCTCACTCGGGCTGCTCCGTCGCCTCGGGGAGCCCTACCTCGGCCGCCGTCGCGCGTCGATCGCGGCGGCCCTCATGGCGGTCTACCCGTTCGCCTGGGTCTATGCGATGGCGTACACAGAGAGCCTGTTCCTGGCGCTCTCGATCGGGGCGTTCCTGGCCGCCGAGCACCGTCGTCGCCCGCTGGCCGGCGTGCTCCTCGCGCTCGCCACCCTGTGTCGCTTCCAGGGTCTCGTCCTTGTCCTCCCGCTCGCGATCGTTCTGCTCCGGCAGGACGGCTGGAGGCTTCGCCCGTCGGTGGCCTGGCTGCTTCTGGGGCCGGCGGCCGCTCTTGGGTTCCTCGCGTACATCGGCGCGATCACCGGCAGCGCGACGGCGTACCTCGACGCCCAGGGGGCCTGGGGACGCCTGGGAGTCGGCGGTTCGAGCCCGGGCTCGACGATCGCGGCAGCGATCAGCCCCTATCAAATTGCGCTGCTCGTCACGCTGTGTGCGGCGGTCTTTCTGTTGGTCTTCACGCGGCGTGACCGGATGCGGATCGAGTACGTGCTGATCCCGGTCCTGTACATCGCCGTCGAGATGGCCAGCGGGTCCCTGGAGGCCGTCGGGCGGGTCACGATGCTCGCGTTTCCGTACGCCTGGATCCTCGCGAATCGCGGCGGGTTCTTCGCCAGAACGTACTGGCCGCTCGTGTCTGCCGGGTTGTTCACGGCGCTCGCGATCCTCGCCTTCGGCGGGTACTGGGTGCCATGACGCCCATCGCCTCGCGGACGTGGTCTCGTGCCTATCAGACGGGATATCGCAACACAACCAGACGGGATGGGGCAAACGCCTTGGGGGCTATGGCCCGAGGAGCGCGGCCGGGACCACGCCGATGCCGTCCCGACGGCGGTAGGCCTCGCGTCCCGTCGTGACCACGATGGCGTCCAGCAGATCCTCGCCGATCCGGTCGCGGAGCCAGACGAGATGGCGGATGTCGTCGTCATCGACATCCACCGCGAGCTTCACCTCGATCGCCAGGACGCGCTGGTTCGCGCCCTCGACGACCAGGTCCACCTCGTGCGCACCACCGAAATCGCGGAAGTGCGAGACGCTCGCTTCTGCCGCCTGCGCGTAGACGCGCACGTTCAGCGTGACGAGCGCCTCGAACAGCGCGCCGAAGAGCGTCGTGTGCCGTGGCGCCAGCGGCCCCGCGGCATGGCCCGTGACGAGGGCGTCCATGGTCGCGCGACGGAGCCGGGCGGCCAGCGCGGGTTCGGCGAGCTGATGCTTGGGAGCGAGTGTCAGCCGGGAAAGCCGATTGGTCGTCGGCCTCCAGCCCGGGACGGGCTCGATGAGCCAGATCCCCTCGAGGATGTCCAGGTATCGCAGGACGGTCGTCTTTGCCGGCTTCTCGGTCCTGCCCGCACTCGCAGCATCCCGGATCTTCTCGTGGGACGTTGACGACGAGATCGCGGCGGCATACGCGGCCAGCCAGCGACGCAAGGCCGCGGTGTTCCGAACGGGCTGCCCGGCGTCCTCGAGATCGCGGTCGATCACGCGGGTGATGTAGCCGTCCAGCTCGGCGCGGACCGCCCGGTCCGGAAGATCCCGCAGGCCCGGGAACCCGGACGCCAGGATCTCGTAGGCGTACTGGTCCGCGGCCACGTCCGTCGATCCATCGAGTCGCTCCCGCCGGCCGCTCAGCAGCCCGGCGAGGCTGACGGTCGGCGCGCCGACGCCCCGCTCCGCCAGGGTCATGGGCCGCATGGCCAGGGAGACGATCCGACCGGCGCCGGTGTGCGTTGGCGGGTTCCTGGGCGAAGCAGACCCGGTGAGCAGGAAGCGCCCGGGCGATCTGTCCGCGTCGACCGCGCGGCGAACGATGTCCCAGGTGTGCGGTATCCGCTGCCACTCGTCGATGAGGACCGGGTATGGGCCGGCGACGATTCGGTCGGGATCGTTCGCCACGATCGCCCGAACCTGGGGTTCGTCCAGCGCGAAGACGGATGCGGCCCGCACCCGGGTGGTGGACGTCTTGCCGACGGCGCGTGGTCCGTTGATCTCGATGGCCGCCACGCCCGTCATGAGCGCGTCCAGTTCGTCGTCGATCACGCGCCGGCGATACTCGGCCATCAGGGCACACCCGGCGTCCGGGCCTCCCGGTCGGCTGAGGCTACGCTACCATCCATCACGGATCTACACTACCATCGCTCAGCTACGGACGCTACCATCGCGCGGGCAGCCCCCGCCCGCGAGCTTGTTCGTCGGCGTGTGGATCAACGAGCTCCGGAGTTCCTCAGCCAACGAGGATGCCGCAAGCCGAACGGGCTCCTGAATGGCAACGTCTTTGGCAGAGCGCCCAGAGCCTACTGACCAACTGGTCGGGTCCCTACTGACCAACTGGTCGCCCGTGGCCGTCGGCCCCCCAACCCAGCCGCCGCCGAACGATCAGCCGCGAGCATCTCAAACGCGCCCCTTCGCTCCGATCTGAGAATGAACGGTTGCGGCTGTCACGCCACGGAAGCGTTCAATGTCAAGGCGGGATTGAATGGATCCACGGTTCCGTCAGAGCCCGGCCCCCTCGCAACGTCTTGATGCCGTCGAATTGCTGCCGCTCGTGGTGGCACTGCGCCCGGCTCGCGCGCCGGCTGGACTCCGGGCGGATCGAAGGATAGGGTAGGGGCCAACCCAGCGCGTCCTCCTGGAGCGTCCCATGTCCCCGTTCGTCCTCGCCGCGATGCTGTACTGCGGCGCCGCCTTCGGCGGCTCCTTCCTGTTTATGCGGATCGCGGCACCGGACCTGCCGGCTCCAGCGGTGGCGTTCCTGCGTGTGTCTATCGCGGCGGTCATCCTGCTCGCGGTCGGCGGGCCGAGGCTCATCGCCGAGCTGCGCCGCGGCTGGCGGGGCTTCGCGGTCCTCGGCGTGTTCATGACCGGCGGCCCCTTCCTCCTCTTCGCGGCGGCCGAGGAATCGATCACCGCCGGGCTCGGGGCGATCATCAATGCCACGACGCCCATGTGGACCGTGATCGTGGTGGCTGTCTGGATGCGCCGGCAGCCCACCCTCGCGAAGATCGTCGCGATCGTGGTCGGCTTTGCCGGCGTCGCGGTGATCGTGGGCGTGGACGGGCTGCGGATCGGTCCGGAGGCCTGGATCGGCGTGGCGCTCGCGACGGTGGCGGCTTCCTCGTATGGGATCGGGCTCACCTTCGTCCGGCGGAACATGACCGGCTATGACCCCCTGGCCCTCGCGTTCGGGCAGCTCGCCGCGGCATCGGTGCTGCTGGCGCCGTTCGCCGTGCTGACCGCCGGTCAGGCGCACCCCACGGTCGCCTCGATGGCCGCCGTGACCGGCATCGCGGTGCTCTCGACCGCCATCGCCTGGCCGCTCCTGTTCCGGCTCAACCGCCGGGTCGGGCCGGTGGCGACCAGCACCGTGACATTCCTCAACCCGATCTTCGGCGTGTTGTGGGGAGCCCTGTTCCTCGGCGAGATCGTGACGCCCACGCTGCTCTCCGGGGGCGTGCTCGTGTTCATCGCCCTTGGCCTCATCCTCGAGATCCGCCCGCTCGGCCTGCTCCGGGCCCGTTTCGCGAAGGCTTCGTAGATCCGCGGGAGCTACCTGCTCGACTCACGCGGATGGGGAAATGCATTCGGCCTGAAATCGGCCAGGGCGCTGCGGACTTGTGTCGCGCGGCTGACGATCAGTTGCCTGGTTTGTTCGCTTGTCAGGACGTCGCGATCGGGCACATAGCGGTCGTCGACGAACAGGTTGATGATCGTGGTCAAAGCGCCGGTCAGCCGTTGTGGCCCGGCCGGCCCGGCGAGGTTCTTCCGAGCATTGGCGGCGACCTCCGCCGGCGCGATGCCGGGCTCGACCATCAGGCTCGCAGCATCGAGCCGATCTTCCCCAGTTGGTCGATTCGCCACGAGCTTGCAGATGAGCAGGCCGCTCGCCGAGATGACCGGCCCAGGCTCGTCGTCCACGAAGTAGACACATCCGGAACCACCAGGTCGGAAGTCCCAGTCCGCCACGCCATCGACGAACAGGTCGAGTTTGCCGGCGCCGTGGAACGTCATGAACCAGTAGTGCGGCCCGGCAAGCCGAAGGAGACGCTCTTCGCGCAACCCGAGTGGTGACAGCGCTCGCAATGCCGTTTCGAATCGGGCGGCCGGCTGCTCGCCGCGCGGCAAGGTCAGCGCGAGGTCTTCATCCGCGGTACGCCGCCCGAATGCAGGGGGCACAAGTTTCGAGAACGCGCCACCGCCGACCTCGACGCTTGGAAGATCGGCGTCGGAAAGTGCTCGTTGAAAGGGCGTCTGCTCCATCTATCGAGCCAGCGCCGCGCTCAGTCGGTCGAGCGCCAACGGTGCTGGCTTGACGACGCGCGCCAACGCGCGCCACGCGCTGCGCTCAAGCGGCACGATCGCCCGGCGGGCGCGGACTGAAGCGGGATCGAGAACGGCTCCGGACGGAGTCGCTTCAGAAAGCGTGCGGACCACGCGCGCAACCAGGATCGTCGCGGCCTCGATCAGCTCAGCAAGCGGCGCCACGCAGAGATCGCGCTGTCGATGACCGATCGGGATGGCCAGCGGATCGTTGCTGCTCTGCCCGCGATCGAATAGCCGCCGAACCAACCCGAGGTTGACCCACGGTCTCGAGACGAGCACGGCGAGTCGCTCAAAATCGACGGCCTCATCGCCGATGAGCCCGCCGACGAGGCGTTCTCGGGCCGCCTCCTCCATGGCGCAGCTCACAACGAGGCGATTCGGTTCGAGAACTCGGACGCCGTCGTTGGAACGCACTGTCTGTTGTCGTCCAAGCGCCCCAGGCCATTCGACAACCCTGATCTGGTCCGAGGAGCTGGCCCCGGTGAGCGCAACACTCAGGCCGTCGCGTGTGAACACGATGAACCCCGCTGGTGCACGGGCGGCGAGTGCGTTGATAAGCAGTGTGGTCGTCCAGATGCTCGAACGCGCCGTCCCGGAGCGGTACGAGGGGTCGTGGGCTGCAATCGCTGCTGGACCTCCGACGGCGTATCGATCTTCCGGGATCAGCCGAAGGATCGCGTCGAGCGCTGGATGTTGGGCACGGAGGTCGCCCGGAAGCTTGGAGCCACCCACGGCGCGGGCATAGAGTTCGAGTGTGTCGAACGTGACGACGCGTGTCCGGCCTCGCCGCGTCGATGGAATGACGCCGCGATCGATGAGACCGACGAGTGTTGGTCGAGAGAGCCCAAGATAGTTCGCGGCGGCCCCGGTCGAAACCAGCGTCGCTCCGGCAACGTCGGCGAGGCGATCGAGGCGACGCCGGCTGACAGGGTCCCGTTTCGTCATTGCCTCAGCATGGCGACTGTCGCCCGCGGTGTCAAGATACTCGTAAAGTCTAGGTTGCTTTTGCGAGTATAGGCATGGACCGTCCGTGGAAGACGATTGCCCGAGCAAGGCCGCGCCGGTCCGCCGCCCGCCGTTCCCGAACCGCCGTTCCGCCGCCCGCCGCCCGCCGTTCCGGAACCGTCCGCCCGCCGTTCCGCCGCCCGCCGCCCGCCGTTCCCGAACCGTCCTCCAGCCGTCCGGTGTTCTTCGCAGCGGAACAACTGGGCGAATTCCAGGCAGGTGTTTCCCGGCGCTCCCATCGCGCGCCGGCCGGGCTGCCCCGAGAAACGGCCGATCGGGTCGGCGCTGATCGTGAGCAGCGGACCCACGACCCTCGCTCGTGGCACCGAGCTCGGTTGTGCCGCCGCCCGTCCAGGCGCCGGGGACGCGAACTCGGCCTTTGGTTCTCGTCAGCAGAACGTCGCGGCGACCGCGGGCGACCGCGGGCGACCGGGACGATCGGGACGACCGGGACGATCGGGTAGTCGAGGGCCGACGTTACCCGGCTGACTGCCCCGAGATGGAGACATCCCCTCGGTGGCAGTCACGGGCGGGCGTGGCGTGGCGCGGCGCGTCCGGCCATCAGCCTTGCTGACCTGCTGAGCGGCCGCCGGGACACGATCGTGGTCGGGCCCGAGCGGGATTGCATGTTCTCGCTCGCAGGGCCGCGCAGCAGGCTCAAGGGGCAAGCGTGCCGATCGGGATGACTGCCACGCCGTCGTCGCGCATGTAGCCGTATCCGAAGCCTACGATGACCCCGAGCGCACGAGCCGGCCCGGCTCTCTCGGTATCGATCCGCTGAGACATTCGGAGCAGGCTCGCAGCGGCTTCATCCACCCGGCCCGGCCCCAGCTTGATCTCGAACGCCGCCCACCCTCCATCGGCAGTCTCGATGATTGCATCTGCCTCTGCGCCTGTGTTGTCTCGGTATTGGAGCACGCGGCCCTGGTTGGCCTCGGCGTAAACGCGCAGGTCACGGATCACGAGCGACTCGAACAGGAACCCGAGCACGTTGACGTCCCGCAGGAGTTGCTCAGGGCTCGCTGACAGCGCGGCCACCGCGAGCGAGGGGTCCACGAAGTGGCGCCTGGCGGAGCTCCGGAGTCGCGAACGCGAGCGAAGGCTTGGTGCCCAGGCCGGCTGGTCTTCGACGACCATGACGCGTTCCAGGACGCGGAGGTACTCGCCGACCGTGTCGTCGCCGACCGTGTCACCAGGCTCCGTGGCGTCGGCCGCGATCGTGGTCAGGGTGGCATGCGTGGCCGTGTTGCGGGCGAGCGCGCGAAGCACGCGCATGACCCGAGCCGGGTCCCGACGAAGGCCGTCCACGCGGACCAGATCCGCTCGGGCTGTCTCCTCGAGATAGCCGCGGACGACCATCAATGCTTCCGGCACGGGAAGGTCGAGCAGCCCCGGCCAGCCTCCGACGGAGACCCGCACGGCGAGGTCCCTGACCGTGAGGCCGGGATCCGCGGCTCGGGCGGGCTCGCCGGCGAGGAGGCGCGCCAGCGAGATCCTGCCGGCGGAATGCCCGCTCTCGAAGAGCGTCATCGGGCGCATCCGCAGACGGAGCATCCGACCGGCTCCGGTGTGCCGCGTGGCGTCGTCGGGCGGAATCGCGGACCCCGTCAGGATGAACTGGCCGGGGAGTTGCCGATCATCGACAGTGCGCCGGATGTGGTTCCAGATCGCAGGTTCGAGCTGCCACTCGTCGATCAGGCGGGGGGTGGGCCCGTCCAGGACGAGCGTTGGATCGAGGGCCGCGGCCGCCCGGGCTGTCCGATCCACGTCGAGCAGGACCTCGCTCGCCGCCGCCCGGCGCGCGGTCTCCGTCTTCCCGCACGCACGAGGCCCCTCCACCACGACCGCGCCGCTCGCGCGCAATCGCGCCTGCAGTTCGGCATCGGCGATCCGCGCGCGGTACCCCACGACACCCCCTTGATGAGATCAGCACCGCGCCTGTTGGCGGCGGGAGATCGCAAGGCTATCAGACGGGACACCGCAACACAACCAGGCGGGAGGTGGCAACCGACTGGGACTATCTGCTGGGCGTCAGTGACGTCACCCGCATGGGCGCTCTCCGCCTTGCTGCCCGTCCAGGCGATGAGACCTTCCTCGACGACCGCGAGCATTCCGTTCCGCCCCTGACGCGGCTCCGGGAACTCGAGCACGCCTCGCGGATGCTCGAGGCGAGCCCATCGCGTCTTCGGGACGAGAGCGAGTTCCTCGCCCTCTTGCTCGCCCCCGGCAGCTCGCTCGGCGGCACGCGCCCAAAGGCGAGCTTTGTCGCCGAGGACGAGAGCCTCTGGATCGCGAAGTTCCCCTCACGGGCCGACATCCGTGAGGTCGGCGCCTGGGAGTACCTGCTCACAGAGCTTGCGGCGAGGGCGGGGATCCGCGTTCCCGAGCGCCGCCTGCTCCGGCTCGGCGGCGAGGGCCGGACGTTCGCCGCACGACGGTTCGACCGGTCGGGCCAGGAGCGACGACTGTACGCGTCGGCGATGACCCTCATCGGGAAGCACGATGCGAGGAGCCGAGCTACCTCGAGATTGCGATGGCGATCGCCGATCGCGGGGCGCCAGCCACCATCGGCCAGGATCTCGAGCAGCTCTTCCGGCGGGTGGTCTTCAATGTGCTGATCGCGAACCGCGACGATCACCTGCGCAACCACGGTTTCCTCCGCGACAGGCAGGGCTGGCGACTGGCGCCCGCCTTCGACCTCATTCCGACGCCCGAAAAGGCTGAGCACTCGCTTGCGATCGATGAGCGTGACAGGGAGCCAAGTCTCGATCTCGTGCGAGCAACGGCCCCCTGGTACCGGATCAAGGGAACGAGAATCGACGAGATCGTTGACCAGGTTCACTCGGCCGTCGCGACCTGGCCCACTGTTGCCCGCGATCTCGGCCTCGCCGCTCACGAAGTGGCGATCATGGCTGATGCAGTGGCGGGCTCGTAGTCCTGTCGCCCGCCCGTCGCCCGTCGCCAACCGCGCGGTGTTCTGCGCAGCAGAACAACTGGGCGAATTCCAGGCAGGTGTTTCCCGGCGCTCCCATCGCGCTTCGGCCGGGCTGTCTCGAGAAACGGCCGATCGGGTTGGCGCTGAACGTGATTTGCCGGCCCGTGACGCTCGCGCGTGGCACCGAACTCGGCCGCGTCGCTGCCCGTCCAGGTGTCGGCGACGCGAATTCGGCCGTTGGTTCTTGTCAGCAGAACGCGCCGTGACCGCGCGCGACCGTGGGCGACCGCAGACGACCGTCGGCGACCGCGCCGGTGGACGGCGCTGAGGCAAGCGTTGTCGCACGGCGAAAGGATTGAGTCGGACGTGCAGGCTATCTCTGCGAAGTTGGCCGGTCCATGCGTGCGGCGTCGATCAGATCTCGCGGTACCGCTCGCCGGAAGTGACGAACGTTTCGATCTCCCCGGCGTGCGCCCGGAGATACGCCTCGAGTTCGTCCGGGGTGGCGTTTCCGATCGCGAGCCGGACGGCTTGCGGCGGTGGCCCAGGGTGCTTCGTTGCGTCGGAGAAGTCGGAGTCCTTGGTGATGATCGTGTAGTCGTTGTCCTTCGCCTCAGTCCACACGCTCTCGTCCGGGCACTTCTCGCCGTACTCCGTCACGACATGCTTGCCGTCCGGCCAGAATCCGCGAGACGTCGAACCATGCTCGGCGGGAGCATGCCGTTGTAGAGCGGCCTCATGCCGTGGCGTGGTCGGGGAGAGCCTCGCTCGCATATGCCAGGGCAGCCAGGATGTCTTCTCGCTCGAGGTAGGGGTACTCAGCAAGGATCTCATCGGCTGTCATGCCCGCAGCCAAGAAGCCCAGCACGTCCTTCACGGTCACTCGCATCCCCCGAATGGTGGGTTGACCACTTCGCACATCCGGGTTCGTCTCGATCCGAGTACGCCAGTCGATGACCATGGCGAAACGCTAGCCCTCCGACCTCAACGGGTCAATGGCGCCCGCTTCACTTCAGACTACGAGCGAATCTCTGCCATGTCGATGGTACGCAGCAGCGGCCCGCCCGTCGCCCGCCCGTCGCCCGTCGCCAACCCGTCGCCCGGTGTTCTTCGTAGCAGAACAAATGGGCGGATGCCATGCGGGTTCCCCCGGCGCGGACATCCCGCGCCGGCCGGGCTGCCCCGAGAAGCGGCCGATCGGGTGGGCGCTGAACGTGATTTGCCGGCCCGTGACGCTCGCGCGTGGCACCGAGCTCGGCCGCGTCGCTGCCTGTCCAGGTGTCGGGGTCACGAATTCGGCCGTTGGTTCTCGTGAGCAGAACGTCGCGGCGACCGTGGACGGCCGGGACGACCGCGGCGACCGAGGACGGCCGGGACGGCCGGGACGACCGGGACGATCGGGTGGTCGAGGGCCGACGTTACCCGGCTAGACTGCCCCGAGATGACATCGCCCTCGATTTCGGCGTCCCCGACTCAGCCGTTCGCGAGCCTGACCCTGGTCCTGCCCGCCTACAACGAGGCTGAACGGATCGGGCCGGCCCTGGACGAGCTGTTCGAGTACCTCGCCGCACCGCCGGTCGCCGCGCCGCCCGCCGGCGCGCCGCCGGTCGCCGCGCCGCCGGTCGCCGCGCCGCCGGCCGGCGCGAACCTCCCATCCCGCATCCGCGTCCTCGTGGTCGATGACGGGAGCACGGACCAGACCGCGAACCTGGTCCTGGATCGGCCCGAGGCGTCACTCCCCGAGGACGCGCCGATCCGCCTGGAGCTGCTCCGAGTGCCACACGGCGGCAAGGGCGCCGCGGTCCGGGCGGGGATGCTCGCCGCCGCCGGCGAAGTCGTGATCTTCGCGGACGCGGACATGGCTACCCCCCCGGACCAGCTGCCCAGGCTCATCGATGCCCTGCGGACCGCGGATGTCGCCCTCGGCAGCCGGATTCAGCCGGACGGCTCGGACATGCGCCAATCCCAGCCGCCCTACCGGCGTGCCCTCGGCCGGATCTTCCATGGTCTTGCGGCGATCTGGGTGGTCGGCCCCGTCCAGGACACGCAGTGCGGGTTCAAGGGCTTCCGCATGGCCGCCGCGCGCGAGATCTTCGGCCGCCAGGTGATCACCTCCATCGTTTTCGACGTCGAACTCATCCACCTCGCTCGCCGCCTGGGCTACCGGATGGCGATCGTGCCGATCCGCTGGGAGGACCGGCGCGGCTCGCGGATGCGCCCGAGCCCCGCGCTCGCGCTCCGGGTTGCCTGGGACCTGTTCCGGATCCCGTTCATTCACCGTAGCGTCCGACGTTGACCGTGACCCGGGATCGGCTCCTTGCGACGGCGCTCCCGGTGGTTGCCGTCGTCGCCCTGATCGTGGTCGTCGCGGCCGCGGCGCTTTCATCTGCCGCCGCCGGGACGCTGGGCTTCGATTTTCTGTCCTACGACCTGGCGGTTCGGCGGTTCTTCGACGGCGGCGTCCTGTACGACCAGTCGTTCGACTACACGGGCGCCTTCGGGCTGTTCTACTACCCGCCGCCGTTCGTCCTCTTTGCGGCCCCGCTCGCGATGCTGGATCCCACGCTCGCGGCCTGGATCTGGACGGCGGTGCTCGTGGTGACGTTCGCCGCGGGTGTCGCGCTCCTGCCCGTCGACACGCGGACGCGCTGGCTGATCCTCCTGCTCGGCGGGATCTCCTGGCCGCTCGTCTACGCGATCAAGCTGGGTCAGGTGGGCCCGATCCTCCTCGTCACGTTCGCGATGGGCTGGCGCTGGATGGACCGCCCGTGGCGGCTGGGTGCCGCGACGGCGGTGGGGACGGCGATCAAGATCCAGCCCGCGCTCATCTTCGCCTGGGCGCTCGTCACCGGCCGGCGCCGGGCGGTGATCGCGGGCCTTGCCGTTCTCGGCGTCCTGGCACTCCTCGCCACGCTCGTCGCCGGACCGAGCTCCTGGGTGGACCAGGCCACCCTCCTCGCCCGCGTCAGCCGCCCGATCGACACGCCCCACAACATGACCCCCGGCCGCCTCGCCTTCGAGGCCGGGCTGGGGCAGGGGATCGCGTGGGCGATCCAGATCGCGAATTGGGCGCTCGTTGCGGTCATCGTCCTCGTCGCGATGTTCCGGTGCTCGCCGGTCGCCTCCTACCTCGCGGTCGTGGTGGCGACCCAGCTCGTGTCCCCGGTCCTGTGGGATCACTACGCGTTGATCCTCCTGATCCCGGTGGCCTGGCTCCTGTCCCGTGGCCACCGCTGGACCGTGTTCATCCCGCTGGCGACGTCGATCATCTTCGTCGGCGCGATCCCGCCGATTGCCTACCCGCTCGCTTACTGGGTGACGCTTCTTGCGGTGGTCCGCGAGGGCTGGGCGCGTTCGCCCGGGACGTTGCCTGCGCAAGCATCTACCGAAACCGGTGCTATCCTCCGACCGTGATCCTCATGTCCCTCGATACGGAGCCTGCCTCTCCGGAGTCCCGAAGCGACTCCCGCAGCTCCGCCGGCACACCCTCAGGCTTGACGGTCGAACGCCGGCCGCTCGACGCCATCGACCGCTCCACCTGGGACCGCCTCGCAGCAGCGACGCCGTGGGCCACGCCGTTCTCCGCCTGGGCCTTCCATCGCGCGTGGTGGGACGCGTATCGGGAGAACGCGCACGAGGAGACGACCGTCGTCCTCGACCCGACCGCGGGCCCCGATGCGGATCCCGTTGGGATCATCCCGCTCATGCATCGCCACGAGGTGGAGCCGACCGACGTTGAGCGCCACACGACCCTCCGACACGGTGCCGAGACGGCCCTGACGCCCGTCCCGCCGACGGCAACCGCGATCTTCTTCGGCGCCTCGTACCACGCCGACTACGCGACCATCCTGGCCGCCCCGGCGGACCTCCCGGCGGTAGCGGACGCGCTGGTCGCCGACCTGCGCCGACGCGCGACTGTCTCCCGCAGCGGCCCCGCCGATTGGGACGCCGTGGACCTTCGCCGCCTCCGCTGCGGGGACCCGGCCGCGGATGCCCTGGCCGCCGCGTTTCGACGCGTGGAGATGGATGCCGGATGGACGCTCAACCTGGAGCGCGAGGACGTCTGTCCCGTGGCCGAGATGCCCGTCGGCGGAACGATCGATGACTACCTCGCGACGCTCGACAAGAAGGAGCGTCATGAGATCCGGCGCAAGGTTCGCCGCGCCGAAGCGGCCGGCGACGTTGCACTGACCGAATCGGCCGATCCGCTCGCCGACCTCGAAGCCTTCATCGGGCTTCACCAGGCGCGCTGGGGTGAGGACGGCCTCTTCCCGCCGACCCCGGGCGGTGACCAGAGCCGAGTCCATTTCCGGCGTCTGTTCGAGCTGTTCGGGGTGGATGGGCCGCTGCGGCTGAGCTTCCTGACCGTCGGGGATCGGCGGATCGCCGCAGGCGTACATTTCGAGACGCCGGATCGCGTCTACTTCTACAACGCCGGCGTGGACCCCGAGGCGCGCGAGATGTCGCCCGGGGTCGTGATGGTGGAGCGCATTGCGAGGCGCGCGATGGAGCGGGGCCAGCGTTCGATGGACTTCCTGCGCGGCGGCGAGCCGTACAAGTACGAGTGGGGCGCGGTGGACGAGCCGATCCAGCGACTCCTCGTTCGGCGCGAGGTGGCCTGATGGCCCTCCCGCTCCTCGACGACCCGTGCTACGAGCCGGTCGCGCGGCTGCCGCTGCCCGGCGGCCGTGATCGGATCCGCGTTGTGGAGCTGCTCGCGAGCGGCACGAACGGCGGCGCCCAGGAGCACGTCTACAACCTCGTGACCCGGATCGATCGGGAGCGCTACGACGTATCGGTCTGCACCCTGGGTCCCGGCAGCGCGATCCGGAAGCTCGAGCACGCCGGCATTCCCGTGTGTGTGATCGAGGCCGCGGACGATGCGGACGCCGTGGAATCAGTGGCCGCGCACCTCGCAGCGGTCGGTGCCGACGTCATCCACAACCACATGTACCACGCAGAGGTGATCGGGACGCTGGCCGCGCTGCGGGTCGCAGAGGCCGGCCGCCCCCGCCCGTACGTGGTGGGGACGGTGCACTCGTCACGGATCCGCTCGGAAGAGGACAAGGTCCTCCTTCGACGCCTCACGCCGCGGATGGACCACCTGATCGCGGTTTCCTCGTCGATCGTCCGCAAGATCGAGGACGAGGGCCGCCTCGGGGTGCCGGTCAGCCTCATCTACAACGGCATCGATCTCGAGCGGTACGACAACCTCGTGCCGTGCTGCACGCTCCGGGAGGAGTACGGGCTGCCACCCGAGGGTCCGATCGTGGGTGTCGTGGCGCGCCTCGAGATCGAGAAGGGCCACCCGACGCTCATCGAGGCGTGGCCCAAGGTCCTCGCTGCCTTCCCGGATGCAAGCCTCCTGATCATCGGGGAGGGGAGTCGCTGCGAGGCGCTGGGGGAACAGGCTCGCGCGCTCGGCGTTGAGCGATCGGTCATCTTCACCGGCCGACGCGACGACGTCCCGGCAGTGACGAAGTCGCTCGATGTCGCCGTCCTGCCTTCCTACCGCGAGGCCCAGGGCCTGACGATTCTCGAGGCGATGGCGCTGTCACGACCAGTGGTCGCCTCCAACGTCGGCGGGATCCCCGAGATGATCGAGGACGGCCGAACCGGCCTGCTCGTGCCCCCGCACGATCCCGGGGCCCTCGCGGACGCCATCCTGCGGCTCCTCACGGATCACCCATTGGCCGATACCCTGGGCCGCGCCGGCCACGACCTCGTCCACGAGCGCTTCTGTGTCGAGCTGATGGCTCGCACGGTGGAGACGATCTACGACGAGGCGGTCCTCGGCGTCCGCGAGATCGCCGTCTAGGACTTCTCTGGTCCTGTGGACTGCTGTGGCCCGACCGGAGTCAACGGGGGTTCACGAACGGGTTCTCGACCACCACCAAACCGTACCTCGTGCCATCGGCCAGGTCCTCGCTGAGGACACGTCGACATCCGGCGATCTCGGCGGCTCGAAGGATCAGTGCGTCCCAGATCGAGATCTGCCATTCCCGGCTCGCGGCGACCGCCGAGACGACGAGCGAAGCGTCGATCGCGACAACCGGCAACGCGGTGAGCTGGCGGACCATCGCCTCGGCATCGTCCAGGGGCACCGGCACGGAGAGCTTGCGGGTGACGACCGCATAGAACTCCGTCAGGACCTGCGTCGAGACGACGAGATCGCGACCGAGTGCCGGAGCGGTCGCTTCCAGTGCACGCTCGCGCTTGACCGGGTCTGCGGCATCAACCGCGTAGACCCAGACATTCGTGTCAACGAAGATCGGTTCGGTCATGGAGTTCGTCTCGCGTCCAGGTGCGACCGCGAGAACCGCTGGTCGCCGCGCTCTGTCGGGCGAGCCGCGCGAAGCCGCTCAGGGCCGCGTCCGCATCACCAACCCCGGCGTAGCGCTCCAGGTACGTCCGCAGCAGGGCGTTGACGGAGGTCCCGTCTTCGAGAGCACGAACGCGGGCCTTTCTCAGGAGTTGCTCATCGATCGTGATGGTCAGATTCGCCATGATCGCACTTCTCCCGTGCTGCACGGGTTCAGTGTAGCACGGGCTGGGCCGACCGGTTGCACAGGCTCAGCGTTCGCGGCCGCCCGCCAAGCTCTGACAGCCGCGCTTCTTCACTGACCGACCGTCCCCTAGGATGGGCGCCGTGACCGAAGCCCTGAATCCAGCCCGCCGGACCTTCATCAACCGCCTGGTCCGACCGACGCTGCCCGAACTCTGGACGTTCCTCGCGGTCGCCCTCCCCGTGTTCGCCGCGCTCCTCGCGACCTTGCCCACCGTGGACCTGGCCTACCAGCTCCGCGCCGGCGCGGAGATCCTGGCCGGCAGGGGGATCCCCTCGACGGACACGTGGACCTTCACGGCCGCCGGGCGGCCCTGGCTGGACCAGCAGTGGGGCGCCCAGGTGCTCCTTGCCGGAACACTCCAAGCTGCCGGGTGGACCGGGCTCGCGGTCCTGCGTGCAGCACTCGTCGGAGCCATCAGCGGGCTGATCCTGTTGGCCATCCGTCGGCGGGCGCCGGCCATGCATCCGAGAACCGCGGCGCTGCTGACCCTCGCGGCGTTCGTCGTCACCTCCCCGGCGCTGGCGCTCCGCCCGCAGCTTCTCGGGATGGTGCTCTTTGCGCTGGCCTTGGCCATCCTTGCGGCGCGACCCCAGCGGCCGAGATGGCTGTGGCTGCTGCCCGTCGTGGCGGCCGTCTGGGCCAACATGCATGGGAGCTTCATCCTGGCGCCCGTTCTCGTTGGGCTCGCCTGGCTGGAGGATCTTCACGAGCGCTCGACCCGGGCGGGACGGACGCTCCGCATCACCATCGCGACCGGTGCCGCGACGCTCGTCACGCCGTTCGGGATCGGCGCCTGGGGGTACGCGCTGGGTCTCGCGACGAACCGCGAAGTCACGGCTCGAGTCAGCGAGTGGCAGCCTCCGACCCTCGGCGATGGCCCAGGCATCCTGCTCTGGGGCAGTGTCGCGCTCGTCGCGGTGGCCGTGGTCGCCCTGGCCCGACGACGCGGTGGCATCCCCTGGCCGGCCGTCCTCACGCTCGTCGGTTTCGCCACGCTCGGCGCTCTCACCGAGCGCGGGATCGCGTGGTGGCCCGGCGTCGCCGCGGTGACGCTGGCAGGCCTCGCCGCGCACGCGGGCCGCCATGAAACCGTGCCGGGCACCAGGGAGCCGCGCCCGCCGCGCGGAAGCGTCCTGAACGCGCTCGTGGGAGCCGTCCTCATCGCCGCCGGCATCGCCCTCCTGCCGACCTGGAGGCCGGTCGATCCCGGGCTGAACGCGCCGAGCGGTCTCCTCGGCCAGGCTCCTTCCGGCGTCACGGCCGCCCTCCGCGAGATCGCCACGCACGAGGACCGCATCTGGAACCCGCAGGTCTGGGGTTCCTGGCTGGAGTTCGCCGTGCCGGCGCCAGCATATGCGTTCGATGCCCGAATCGAGCTGATCCCACCGGAGACCTGGGCGGATGGCGACGTCGTGGCCTCGGCCGGAGCGGGTTGGCCGGCGATCCTCGACGCGGCTGATGCGACGATTGTCATCACCGAAGGGGCTGGGACTTCACCGCTCGCCCAGGCGCTCGCGGATACTTCTGACTGGCGGCTTGCCCACACCGACGACGCGGGCACGATCTGGGTACGAGCCGACCGATGACGCGCATCTGGAGTGGGGCACGTGTCGACGGCTGGCGACCCTTCTTCCTCATTGCCACCGGGGTCATCGTCGTCTTCATCGGATGGGAGGTGGCGGACGTGTGGGGGTACTACGCGTCGCGTGGCGAACTCGGGCAGGACTGGGCGTTCTACATGGACCTCGGTCGGCGGTGGTTGGACACGGGCGTACTCTACGGGGACCGTCAACTGACGGGCAGTGCCTATCACGTGCTCGTCAACGTTGACAACCTCTACCCGCCGACGGCGATCCTGCTCTTTGCGCCTTTCGCCCTGCTTCCCCCGGCCATCTCCGCGGTCGTCTGGTGGGTGACCCCGATCGCGGCAGTGGTCCTGGCCGTGGTCCGGCTTCGGCCGGCACAATGGACGTGGCCGGTGATGGCGCTCTGCGTGTTCTGGCCACGCACCATCGGCTCGCTGATTGTCGGCAACTCGGACGTCCTGTCGGCGGGGTTCGTCGCCGGCGGGATCATGTGGGGTTGGCCGGGGGTACTCGGCATCTACAAGCCATCGTTCGCCCCGTTCACGCTCGCCGGTTCTCGGCAGCGCTCGTGGTGGATCGGCCTGCTCATCGTCGCCCTGGCATCCCTCCCGTTCGTCTTCTCTGGTGCGTGGGGCCAATACCTGACCGCCGCCAGGACCTGGGACCTGCCATGGGATCGCCCGGTGCTCAACGTTCCCCTGCTGCTGATCCCCGTGATCGCGTGGGTTGGACGGCGGCCCGGTCGGCTATCCTCGGCCTCGATGGGGAGGGATAGACCATGACCGACGCGGTGCGCTCGGGCCCAGACGTGGCGGTCGCCGACCTGGATGTCGTAGTCCTCGGCGGCGGGGGCCACGTGGGCCTGCCCCTGTCCCTCGTCCTCGCCGACAGCGGCGCCCGGGTCGGCATCCTCGACCGTGATGGCGCCAAGCTCCAGCGCCTCGCTGCGGGGGAGATGCCGTTCATGGAGAACGGCGCGGACGCGCTGCTGGCGCGCATCCTGCCCACGGGGCGGCTCGTGTTCGGGGCGGATCCCGCGATGGTCGCCCGGACAGACATCGTGATCGTGGTCATCGGAACGCCGGTTGATGAGTTCCTCGGCCCGTCGATGACCGTCTTCGAGCGCAGCGCCGACGAGATCGCGCCATTCCTCCGCCCGGGCACCCTGATCGTGCTCCGGAGCACGGTCTACCCCGGCACGACCGCGTACGTGAAAGGCCGCTTCGAGGCAAGCGGCTGCCGCGTGGACGTCGCCTTCTGCCCCGAGCGGATCGCCGAGGGCCACGCGGTCGAGGAACTCCGATCCCTGCCCCAGATCATCGGCGCGGACGACGAGACCGCCGGCGATCGGGCCCAGGCGCTCTTCGCCCGCTTCGCGACCCACTTCATCCGAACCTCGACCCGTGAGGCGGAGCTCGGGAAGCTGTTCACGAATACCTGGCGGTACATGAAGTTCGCCGTCGCCAATCAGTTCCTGATGATTGCCGAGCAGGCCGGGGTGGACTACACGAACGTTCTTCGGGCCGTCCGCGAGGACTATCCTCGAGCCGCGGATCTACCCGGCCCCGGGTTCGCGGCTGGGCCGTGTCTCTTCAAGGACACGATGCAGCTTTCGGCCTTCACCTCGGACCACTTCCCGATGGGCCTGGCGGCGATGCAGGTCAACGAGGGCATGCCCGCGTTCATCGTGGAGCGACTCCGAAGGCGGTACGGCAACCTCGCCGGCCGCCGGATCGGCATCCTCGGCATGGCGTTCAAGGCGGAATCGGACGATTCGCGGGCTTCACTCTCCTACAAGCTCCGGAAGCTCCTCATCTGGGAAGGCGCCGAGGTCCTCGCAACGGATCCGTACGTTCGCGACGATCGGCTGCTGCCGCTCAACGATGTCCTCGCTCGGAGCGAGATCCTCGTCCTCGGCGCGCCCCACGTCGCCTATCGCTCGCTGGATGTCGGCGGGCGGGACGTCGTCGACATCTGGGGATCCATGGGTGGCGGCATTCGGCTGTGAAGGTTCTCGTTACCGGCGCCGCCGGGTTCATCAACGGGTACCTCGTCCCGGAGCTGCTCGGCGCGGGCCATGAGGTCGTCGGCCTGGACAACTTCTCCAAATACGGCCGGCTGGCGAAGTCCTATGACGATCACCCGGGCTACCGGTTCGTCGAGGGCGATGCCAAGGATGTCGCCCTGCTGCGCGAGCTCGCCGCCGACTGCCACCAGGTCGTGGCCGCGGCGGCGATGATCGGCGGGATCAGCTACTTCCACGAGTTCGCGTACGACCTGCTGGCCGAGAACGAACGGATCCTGGCCGCGACCTTCGATGCCGCCATCGACGCCCACCGTGACGGCCACCTCGAACGGATCATCGTCGTGAGCTCCTCGATGGTCTACGAGTCGGCCGACGTCTTTCCGACGCCGGAGGGCGCCCAGCTGACATCGCCCCCGCCGGTCTCGACGTATGGCTTCCAGAAGCTCTCGTCCGAGTACTTCGCGAAGGGTGCCTGGGAGCAGTACCAGCTCCCGTACACGATCGTCCGGCCGTTCAACTGCGTGGGCATCGGCGAGCGGCGAGCGCTCCGGGACACGGACGTCATGTCCGGCAACGTCAAGCTCGCCCTGAGTCACGTCGTGCCGGATCTCGTGCTCAAGGTCCTCAAGGGCCAGGATCCGCTCCACATCCTCGGCGAGGGCAACCAGGTCCGCCACTACACGTACGGCGGCGACCTCGCCCATGGGATCCGCCTGGCGATGGAATCGCCCGTTGCGGTCAACGAGGATTTCAACCTGTCCACCGCGGTCTCCACGACGGTCCTCGAGCTCGCCGAACTCATCTGGACGAAGGTCCACGGGCCGGGCCGTCCGTTTCGGTACGTCTCCGACCCACCGTTCGAGCACGACGTCCAGCTCCGGGTGCCCGATGTCGAAAAGGCCCGCCGGGTCCTCGGGTTCGAGGCCACGACCACGCTCGCGACGATGCTCGACGAGGTCGTCCCGTGGATCCGTGGCGAGGTCGAGGCCGGGCGCCTGTGACGAAGCCCAAGGATCTCGAGCAGCTCTACCGACATCGCTTCAGCGCGGCCGAAGGCGCCCGCAAGCTCGCGATCTGGGCGGAGATCACCAGGTTCCTGGCCCGCTGGATCCCCCCGAGCGCCGCGGTGCTCGACCTCGCCTGCGACGAGGGCTATTTCATTCGCAACGTCGTGGCCACGGAGCGGTGGGCGACGGACATCCGGGACGTCGGCACCGCTCTTGGGGACGGCATCCAATTCGTCCAGATCAACGGGCTGAAGCTCGCCTCGGCCGTCCCGGCCCGGCATTTCGACGTCGTCTTCATGAGCAACTATCTCGAGCACCTGCCCTCTTCCGACGCCGTCGTCGCCCAGATGGGCGAGGTGCATCGAATCCTCAAGGCCGGCGGACGAATGATCATCCTGCAGCCGAACATCCGGTTCGTCGGCGGGTCCTATTGGGACTTCCTGGACCACAAGGTCCCGCTGACCGACCGGAGCCTCGTCGAGGCGGCCGAGACCTGCGGCTTTTCCGTCGAGCGCCTGATCCCGCGATTCCTCCCGTACACCACCAAGAGCCGCCTGCCACAGCACCCTCTCATCGTGCGAGCGTACCTGCGCCTGCCGCCGGTATGGCGCGTGATGGGCAAGCAGACGCTCCTCGTCGCGCGAGCGCAGACCGCCGCGGGATGAACGTCCGGATGGCCATTCGTGGCGCGATCGGCGTTGCCGTGAGCGTCGCCTCCGTCCTGTTGCTCCTCGGGACTATTGACCTCCACGCGGTCGCGGCGCGGATCTCCGCCATCGAGCCGGGCTGGTTGGCCATCGCTCCGGTATCTCTCGCGGTGCAGCTCGGTCTGCGATCGATGCGCTGGGCCCTCCTCCTGACAGCGACAACCCACATCGGGGTCAGGACCATCCGGGTGATCGGCCCACTCACCGTCGGCTACCTTGCCAACGCGCTCCTCCCGGCCCGCCTCGGTGAGGTGGCCCGGTCGGTGCTCGTCGCGCGGCGGGAGGCGATCGCCTTCGGCGCGGTGGTCGCCTCGGTCGTGGTCGAGCGCGTGCTCGATCTCGCGGCTCTGCTCGTCGTGGGCCTCGCGATCACCGGCGTGGCGGGCATCGGGTGGCTCGCCGTGGCGATCACCGGCGCGCTCCTGGCTGGTCTGATGGCGCTGATCGGGCTTGCGCCGGCCATCATGGTCCGCCTTGACCGTTTCGCCCCCACCGTCATCCGTGCGTCCCTCCGTGACTTCCTGGCCGGGATCGTGGGCGTGGGGCTGCGCGCCTCGAGTCTCGCCCTCGTGCTCAGTGCGGTTGCCTGGTTCGGGGACGTGGCCCTGATGTGGGCGGCGGCCAGGTCGCTCGGGATTGACCTGCCGCTGTCAGCGGCCGTCGCCATCGCCGTCGGTGCCGCCCTTGGGACGGCGCTGCCGGCCGCGAGCGGCTACCTCGGCACCTATGAAGTGGGAGCCGTGGCCCTTGGGTCCTTCGCCGGCACCGCACCGGACACGGTGCTCGCGATCGCCATCGTCGCGCACGTCTTCGCCGTTGTGCCGGTCGCCCTGCTCGGTGCCATCACGGTCGCCAGCTCAGGGCTTCCGCTGAGCAGGACGCGGGACGATCCTGCCGGACCTCGCAAGGCGTCGGCGTGACCCAGATCGAGGTACCTGATCTCTCGATCGTCCTGCCCGTGTTCAACGAGGGCGCCGCCATCGAGCCGGTCCTCCGAGCGATGTACGAGGGGGTGCGCACGTCGAAGGAGGTCATCGTCGTGTGGGATTTCGACGGCGACACGACCCGGCCGGTCGTGGAGCGACTCGTGTTGGAGCTCCCGGGGCTTCGAGGCCACCGCAACGACCTCGGTCGCGGGGCTCTCAACGCGATGCGTGCGGGCATCGCCGAGGCCCGTGCGCCGCTGATCCTCGTATCGATGGCCGACGGTTCTGATGAGCCACACATCGTCGATTCCATGGTCGCCCTCGGACGCGACGGCGCTGCCGTCGTCGCGGCGTCGCGCTACATGATTGGCGGTCGGCAGATCGGCGGACCCGTCCTGAAGCAGCTCCTGAGCCGGATCGCGGGGCTGACCCTCCACTGGTTCGGTGGGATCGCGACGCACGATCCCACCAACAACTTCAAGCTCTACCGCCGTGACTTCCTGGACGACGTGACCATCGAGAGCCACGCTGGCTTCGAGCTCGCGCTCGAGCTGACGGTCAAGGCAACCCTGGCCGGCCGGCGCGTCGCCGAAGTGCCCACGACCTGGCGCGACCGGACCGCCGGTCAGTCCAACTTCAGACTCCGCAAATGGTTGCCGCACTACCTGCATTGGTACCTGGTGGCATTGCGGGGCAGGCTCGTGCCCCAGCGTTCAGGTCCCCGCGCCGAGCCCTGACGCTGCGCTGTCTCGTGGCTGGCTCGGCGGTCGCAATCGCTCGGGCAGCCAGCTCCACGGGTCGAGCCGGTGCTGCGCAGCGCGAACGATCGCCAGCGCAATCACGGCGACCGCCGCCGAAGCCGGGACGGGCGCCAGCGAAACGAGCGCCAGAACCGGGCTGCCGACGGGAATCATGAACACGCCGTAATGCGCCTGGCTCGCAGGCCAGAGCGCCGGAATGAGAAGCCACGCGCCGTCACGCCGGCCGAGCATCACGAGCGCGAGGATCGTCGGCGGCACGAGCCAGGGCACCGACCACGGCGACCCGATTCCGTTGCCTGTCTGCCGAGCCAGGAGGGCCGGGAGCTCTGGTAACAATTCCAGGTAGCGCTGCCATGGCAGGAAAGGTGCCGTCACCACGAGTGCCCCGAAGCCCGCCAACACGGCGCCCCGGCGCCCGAGCGCGACGGCCGGCACGATCGCATAGAGCTTGGCCAGGACAGACAGGGAGGCGCCGACGAGCCGCCAGCGAGGCCGGTCCGCCTGAAGGGCCCAGATGGCCAGGGTGACGGCCGCGAGATCCAGGCTACCGACGAACACGCCTTCAACGACAGGGATGGACAGCAACCACCACCAGCCCACTCCGGCCAGTCGAACGGCGAGTACGGCGGCAGCGGCCGCGATGGCGATGGACGCCGGTCCGACGAGATCCTCCGGCAGAACCGCGAGGGGGGCGGCCATGATCAAACTCGGCGGTGGGGCGGCGAGGGTGATGCCCTGGACGTGGACGGACCAGGGGTCGCCGCCCTGCAGCCATTCGCGCGCGGCCGCGGCGTACAGGCGACCGTCGAAACTCATTGCGGGTGAGACCGCGACGTGAATGACGAGATAGCCGACGCCGAACGCGATGATGATGGCGATCGCGATCCAGCGGATCCAGCGGCGGATGAACGGCCAGTCGAGCGTCACGGGCTGGAGGTTACGCGGTCGGGCGTTCCGGGATCCGGAGTAACCCCGCGAGCGCGCAGGCGAGCGAGGTCGTCACCGCCACCGAGCCGATAAGGCCCAACGGACCCGTCACTGGGACCAGCGCCCCGGGTCCGCCGGACGGCGGCACGGCCGCGACCAGGTTCAGCGTGATCGTCACGGATAGGAGCGCCCACGTCCCGATTGCCAGCCGGTCCGGCCAGACAAGGAGCAGGAACACGAGCGCTGGGAAGGCGTAGCGCTCGTGCATCGTGGTCAGCCCGACGAAGGCGACGAGACCGGCTGCCGCGAGGCCCCACGCCAGCCCGGACGCTGTGGGCCGCCGCAGGACCCACAGGAAGACGAGGACCTCCATGAGGCCCGCGAGCGCGATCCCCAGCCAGCGGAACGTCACCGGCCCGACGATCGGCGTGGTATCGGCGATGAAGTCACCGCCCCCGGTGAGCGACTGAAGGACCCACCAGGGGTTCCAGGCCCGAAGCGACAGAACGGCGAACTGCGCCGTGTAGTCCGCGAGGTGCCCGAGGTAGTTCTCGAGTCCGTCCGCGGCGAGGAACGGCGTCCACAGCACGATGATCGTGGCGGCCCCGATGATCGCCGCACGCGCGGTACCCCGCCAGCCACTGGTGGCGAGGAACCATGCCGCGAACGGGATCGCAAGCGGCAGTGCCTGGGGCTTGGTCATGAGGCCGATCGCAATCGCCACCGCGGCCCAGCCGAGCCGCCCGCGGACGGCGAGTGCCCATGCGATGAGCATCGGGAGGACGTAGACGGACTCGAACTGTGCCCACCAGGCCGACACGTAGGCGATCGCCGGGTGGAGCAGGACCGCGAGCGTCGCAGCCACCGCCCAGCCCGGTCGAGCACGAAGACTCCAGCCCACGATCGCCGCGATGCCCAGGTCCGCGAGTGTCGCGGGGAGCTTGATGAGCGCCAGCGCGACGGGGTCGTTCGGGACCGGGTTCAGGAGGCCGGGGGCCACGGACCCCAGCAGCCACCAGATCCAGGGCAGGACGGGAGGGAAGGAGATGGGCTGGTCGTATGCGTTGCCGAGCCCGTTGGCGCTGATCGCGCGCGCCCAGGCGAGGAAGTCGTCGACATCACCCGCCAGCCCGGGCATCGGCAGGAGGATCGCGCGAACCGCGAGGAAGGCGGCGAGGCCCAGCGCGAGCGCGACCCACTCGCGCCACCCCAGCCACTCGCGGGGTCCGAGTGCCGCCTGCTTCGCCGATGCGCCGAGTCGCATCACGCGGAAGGGTGCTGCGGCCGCGCCCCTGGGGCCGCCCCCGCGACCCGCCGGGGCACTAGGCCCGCAGGCTCCGCCAGTACCGTTCCGCGGCCCCGCCGGTACCGCCCAGCTCGGCCACCTTCGTGCCGTACGACCGGACGGTGGCGGCCATCTCGGCCTCGCCCCCGAAGAGACGACTCATCTGGCTCTCGTACAGGGAGATGCCGCGGATCTTCCGTTCCAGCTGGTCCGTGATGCTCGCGTATTCCGGCGCCAGGATGACGTCCGACCCCAGGCCGGCCAGTGCGTCGGACGGCAACTGTGCCAGCTGGTCGAAGCCGCCCCACCAGGCGTACGGGAAGTCCTCGTAGAAGACGACCTTGCCGGCCCATTCCGGGCCCGGCATGACCCACCGTCGGCCCTCGGCCAGGAGGTCGATCCCGACCGCCCGGCAAAGCTGGTGATCCACGTGGTTGCCCACGCCCAGCGGCAGGTAGACCGCCTGCGGCTCCAGGCGCACGATCTCGTTCCGGATCCGGTCGAACGGCGCCGCGTCATCCGGGCGCGGCGCCCCGAGCAGTTCGTCGTCGCCCTCGTAGCCCCGGAAGACCGCGTCGGGGAGATCCAGGAACACGACGGCCGCCTCGGCGAAGTACGCGAAGCGCTCGTCCTCGAGCCTGCGACGGGCCATGAGCTCGCCCGCGGCGGCGGCCTCCATGACCTCCTCGGTCATCACCGCGCCCTGCGTGGGAACGTCGTCGATGAGCGCCTGGCCGGCGAGCGGCTTGTTGCGGATGCTCGCGCGGCGGTACCAGGAGGAGCGCTGCCAGAACCGCTTCGCTGCGGCATCGGCGTCCTCCTGGGTCGCATCCAGCCGGTCCGACGTCGCTGCCCACGGCGGCGCCACGGAGGGATCATCGATCGCCACGTCCGCCCGGATCGAGGCCCGGTTGAACGCCTCGCTGTTCGGCCAGAGCGCCTTGGATCCGAAGCCCAGCGCCTCGCGCTGGTAGCCGGTCAGCGGATTGCCGTCGCCGCTTCCCGAAAAGACCGTGAGGATCGCGACGTTCTGGCCGAGCTCGCGGAGGCTCGCGATGAGACCGCCGCACGAAAGGGCGACGTCATCCGGATGTGGGGCGATGAAGACATGGGTCATGGCTCGGCGAGTATACCGATCGCTCAGCGTGGTTCGTCGGGCCGCTGATCTCCAGGGACGGCGAATCCCTCAGCGCCCAGGAGCGGGACGAAGACCACCGCCCCATCCGTTTCGGTGAACCATTCGTCCCAGCCACGGCGCTCGACAGCGAGGAGCTCCTGTGTCCCGCGCGCGCCGACCGGGATGACGAGGCGGGCGCCGATCGCCAGCTGCGGCGGCAGCGATGGCGGCACGACCGGGGCGGCCGCGGTGACGATGATCCCATCCCACGGCGCGCCGTCCGGGGCCCCGAGACTGCCGTCCCCAACGGTGATCTCGACACTGTCGAATCCCTGCGCGGCCAGCCGCTCTCGCGCCGTCTCGGCGAGGCGCGAGAGTCGCTCGATCGAGTGAACGCGAGCGCCGAGCTTGGCGAGGATTGCCGCCTGGTACCCGGAGCCGGTCCCGATCTCCAAAACCCGGTCCCCCGGCACCACCCGGAGGAGTTCAGTCATCCGCGCAACGACGAATGGCTGGCTCATGGTCTGGCCCTCCGCGATCGGGAGCGCGGCGTCGCGATACGCGGCGTCACGGGCCTCGGGATCCAGGAACGCCTCGCGGGGCACGTCGGCCATCGCCTGGAGGACGCGTTCGTCGTGGATGCCGCGGTCGCGGAGTTGCCGTTCCACCATCTCGCGACGCGCTCGGGCTGCCGGCTCCTCGGTTGATTTCGGCATGGAGCGACGATACGCTCCGCGGGCTGGGTCGCCGCGAAACTCCCAGTTGCACGATCCGAACGAACGAGCACGACCCATGCGCCCGGCGTGCGGATTCCTGCTCAACCTGACGTTGGGTCGTGCTCACTCATCGAAATCGCGCGTCTGCCAGAAGCGCCCGGGCAACCGCGGCCCCGAAGGGTGCGGCCCATCGTCAGGCTATGGCTCAGGCGCCAGGCCGCGGGCTGATGTCAGGAGGGAGCGGGGCTCGCTGTCGGAGCGATCGTCACCGTCGGCGCCGGAGTCGCGCTCGGTGCCGGAGTCGCGCTCGGCGCGGCGGTCACGGTGGGTAGCGGGGCGAGTGTCGGGAGCGGCGTGAGCAAGCCGCCCGTGCCGAGGACCAGCCCGTTGAACAGGATCGCCCCGAAGACGAGCAGGGTCACGAGGACGAAGATCGCCGAAGCCCGGTCGCTGATCCGGAGAGCGGGGTCAATCGTGAGCTGGGCGTGCTCCGCGGCGACACGCTTCGCGCGGCGCTCGCTCGGGCGCATCGCGGGGGCCGCCGGAGCGCTATCCGTGCCGTCCGAGACCGGGCTCTCGCCCTCGTCGTCGAGCTCTTGGTCGTCGAGCTCCTCGTCGCCGACCGCGTCGTCCTCGGTTTCCGGCTCGGGTACGTCCACCTGATCGTCCACCAGGCCGTCCGCCTGCTCGTCTGGGGCGTCGTTCGGTCGCTCGCTCATTGCGGGTGCACGCTCTCCTCATGAGTCGCCCGCCCCACCGGGCGAGCCGCGGGCCAGTGTACGCGAACCTCGTGCCTAAGCGTCCCGGACCGCTGGGACGAGCACGCCGGCAAGGCCCGCCGCCACCGTCACGAGTCCGAACAGGCCCAGCGTTTCGGGCACCCCGATGATCACGCCGAGAAACCCGCCGACCGCCGTCGCGATCGCCATCGACCCGAAGACCATCGTGAATCGAAGCCCGAGCAGGCGCCCCATGAGTTCCGGCGGCGTCCGTGTCTGGACGAGCGTCTGGCTGGGGATGACGAATGCCAGGTTGCCGACGCCGGCCCCGAACGTGAGGGCCATCGCCGCCGCGAAGTTCCCGGTGAGGGCCAGGCCCACGACACACGCACCGGTGAATACGTACCCGATGATGACCATCCGGCCCAGTGCGATGCGCGACCCGATGAGCCCGATGACGAACCCGCCGATGAGGTTGCCGGCACCAACCCCACCCTCGAGGAACCCGTACACGGCGGCCGCGGTGACCGGCGCGCCGCTCACGTTCTGCTCCGCATAGACCGGCATGAGCGCGATGAAGATCCCGAGCATGAACTGCGCGACCATCGCCTGGAGCGTGTTCGCGAAGATCGTCATCTCGCTGCGCAGGAACCGCCAGCCGGCCCGGAGCTCGGAGAGGAAGCCGGCACCGGCTTCGCCGATCGCATCCTTGACCCGCTGGATTGGTGAGACCGAGATGGATGCGATGAGGATCGCCGAGCCGATGTACGTGACGGCATCGGCCCAGAACGCCAGCGGGAGCTGGGGTCCGAGGAGGGCCACGAACAGGCCCGCGATCGCGTACCCGCCGATGTCGGCGAACGTCTCCGCGATCCACATCGCCGAGTTCGCCGTCGTCAGGTCCTCCGCAGCGACGAGCCGCGGCAGGATCGCGCCCCTGGCGGGCCGGAAGAAGACGGAGATCGTCGACATCACGAAGACCAGCGGGTAGACGAGGATGAGGTTCGTCACGGCCGCGATCGGGATAAGGAGGACGAGGGCCGCCCGCAGGAGGTCGGACACGATCATCACCTCGCGGTGGTCCCAGCGGTCGACGAACGTTCCGGCAATCGCACCGAACAGGAGGTTCGGGATCGTGGCCACGAAGAACACGATTCCCAGGGCGATCGGAGAACCCGTCGCGTAGAGGACGACGAACGCGAGTGCCACCTGGTGGATCCGATCCCCGACGAGCGAGATCAGCTGACCTGCCCACAGCGCGGAGAAGGATCCATCCAGGGCCAGCCGGACGTAGGGATGGCGCCGAACCCGCTCCAGGAGCGGCGCAAGTGACGGGACGGGGAGCGTGGGGGCGACGGGTCCGCCCAGCGTGGTCGTGCTCCCGAAGCCACGTGTCGTCATCGCCACCGCCGTTGCCCGGGTCGGGTCGGCGTGTGTTGGGGCGATGGACATGAGGCGGCGGCGGATCGCCGTCTGGCTGGCCTCGCTGAGCTCGGTGGGCGTCCGAACCGTGCTCGCGAACAGGAAGAACGCGAGGCCGACGCCCAGGAACAGGTCGCCGATGCTCGCGACATTCCGGACGAACGGCAGGGGAATCGGGAGGATGTCGCCGAGAGGGCCGGCCCGAAGCAGGAAATCGGCCGAGTCAGTGCCCGAGAGGAGCACGTTGAACGGCCCCAGTTCGGGGGTCCCGCCGAAGCCGGCGGCCTCGTACGCGGGTTGCCAGACCGGCATGTACCCGGCATTCACCGCCACGGCAATCGTGTTCAGGAGCACGCCCACGAAGGCGAGGCTCATGCCCGGCTGATCGCGATTCGCCCACAGGCCCACGAGGATCAACCCAAAGGCCGCCAGGAAGAGCGGCAGCCGAAGAGCGTCGATCGGCGCGTTGCCCTGCTGGATGGCGAGCTGCGTGCCGACGCGCAGGAACAGCCCGATGAACGAGAGCTGGACCAGCCGAATCCGGACGGACAGGAGGTTGTCGACGCGGCCGCCGGCCAGGAATCCCAGCACCAGGCCAAGCGCGATGCCGCCGATCAGCACGTGCGGATCACCGGCGCGGCAGGGACGTGTTGGTGCGCGGGAGAATCACGCGGCCATTCTGCGGTTTCCGACGGGCGGTCCGCGCGGCGCGCGCCCAACGCGGCGCCGGCCTGTGCGGCGCCGGCCTGTGCGGCGCCGGCCTGTGCGGCGCCGGCCTGTGCGGCGCCGGTCGTCGGCCCCGCCGTCGGCCCGCCGGAGTCAGGCGAGATCCGTGGCCGGGGAGCCCGGCGCCGGCCCGTCGAAGGCTGGCTGCGCCGATCGAGCGGCGTGCTGCGCGAGGAGCGGGATCGGGCGAGCCTCGATCTTGCGCCCGGGATCGCGGACGTCGTTTGCCCAATGAGTCCGCACGAAGGCATCGACGACCTCCGGGTCGAACTGGACGCCGGCGAACTTTCGGAGCTCCGCGAGCGCCTGCTCGTTGGTCAACGGCGTCATCCGGTATGGGCGCGCGGCCGTCATGGCCTCGAATGCGTCGGCCACGTGGAGGACCCGGGCGAGGCGCGGGATCTCGTCGCCCATCAGCCGATCCGGATAGCCCGAGCCGTTGTACCACTCGTGATGGTGGCGAATGATCGGGAGCTCAGGCGCCAGCCTGGTGACCGGGGCGATGATCTCGGCGCCCAGGACCGGGTGCGCGTTCATGACCATCCGTTCCTCGCGAGTCAGCCGCTCCTGCTTGAGCAGGATGTTGTCCGGGACCCCGATTTTCCCGACGTCGTGGAGGAGCCCGCCCCACTCAAGGGCTTCCAGGTCCCCGGCGCTCACTCGCATCTCCCGGCCGATGTCCACGCTGATCATCCGAACGTTCTGGCTGTGTTTGCTGGTGAACGGGTCGCGCTTGTCCACGGCCTCCGCGAGCGCCCCGATCGTCTGCGTGAACATGTTGCGCATCTCGACGAACCGGTGGTACGCCACCCGCGTCGTGTACAGCGGCAACGCGAACAGGAGGGTGGTCCACCAGGACGTCTGGTACATCTGCGCCATCAGCCACCCGAGGGGTGCCAGCGTCACCAGGTTGGCATAGATATTCGACGTTTCCGCGCGGCCCAGGAACTCTCGAATTGACCGCCCACCACGGAAGAACACGATTGCCGAGACGAAGACGAGATTCAGCGCGAAGTACGCAACCGAACCCATCAGCGTGGCCGCGAGTTCGACAATGAGGTTGCCGCTTGAGCCTCGGAGGGCGAAGATCACAAGGCCGCCGACGATGACCGGGAGGACAATCGCGGCGTGGTTTGTGAGGGTTCCGTACCAAGGCACCCTGCCCCGAACCTCGCGCATATCGAGGGTGCCGAAGAGGGCGACGATTGCCCCTGCTGTCGGCCCGCCGAGAGTCGTCGCAGCCATCAGGGGCGCCATCGACACGGCGATCTGGACGCCATCGCTGAGAGTCACTGGCAGTGCCGAAGCGAAGAGCGTGACGATGGTCCAGAACACGACTCCCGCCAGCACCTCAATGCTCGACATCCCCGGGAGCGAGTCGAATTCGAGTCCGATCCTTGGATCGATAGGAATCAGTAGACCCGTAGCAAGCATCGCAAGCGCAGCTACTGCAACGAGCCAGGTGATGTAGATCCTGAGCGAGCGGCTCACCTAGTCCCCTCGACGCGAATCACAAGGCCCGTGGCAAACAGCGATAACGCCGCTGCTCCCACGAGCCAGGTGATGTAGATCCTGAGCGACCGGCTCACGTACTCCCCGTACTTGGATGTCGACTTCGGAGAAGGGTACCCCCTTGAGATCCGATCCTCGACTGATCCAGTGGTACTAGAAGCCCTTGAGGGTGGCTCCCCCTGCGAGAGCGGTCGCCGCGATCGCGCTAAGCGTGATCGCGAGCCGCATAAGTCGGGTCTTCATCTCGTTCATTAGACGACCTAGAAGCCCTTCAGAGTGCTATCCGGCTGCACGCTCGTTCCTCCTTGCGGCCTTCGTGCCAAAGACACGAAAACCGACCTGACACATGGTCGGTCGGTTGCACTACTCGCTCCGCCTCACCCTAAGTGCCCATTTCAGGTGTGGCTTCAGCGCGTCCGAGCGTTCTTAACTTGTCTTCCTAGTACCTACGTACTACGAAGTGGGCGGACTATAGGTACCCTGGACCACACTGGTCAATACGGATGTGTACCTATCGACCTCGAACGGTCCTAGAGTTGATCGAAGGGCTCCGGCTCCAGTCCCAGATCACGCTGCGATCGAGCGTAGTGCTCGTACTGCTCGGCGGCGGCGGCTAGCGACCCGGACAGCCGATAGAGACGGGTAAGTGCCAGCTGGAGCTCCTCGGCCTCGGGTTCCGCATCAATGGCGAGCTGCGCGACCTGAATGCCTCGTCCGTAGTGGCCCGAGTCCATGTCCTCATGTAGCGCGGCCTCGACGATCCTCAGGTACGACGCATGTAGAGAGTCGCGAAATGAGGCAGTCCAGTCCTCGTACAGGAAGTCGAGGGCGAACCGGCCGTGATACTCCCGAGCGAGGTCCATTACGGCGCCCGGATCTGGTGACGATGACATCGACCGGATCAACTCACGGCAATTGCGGCTACGGCTACGAACAAGTTCGAGATCGAGCCAGACTGTCTCGCCATCCTGTCCGACGTATCCAGGCGTCGTGTCCTCCGTGAACTCCGGCTCGAAAATCCGGCGGAGGAAGTAGACCGTCTGGTTCAGGGAATTGAGCGCCGTGTCGGGTTCGAGGTCCGGCCAGATTGCCTCAAGCACCTCTTCGCGCGTAGCCGAGAAGCGGTTCTTCGTAAGTAGCAGGCATAGAAGCGCGAGCACCTTCCTTCGGATCGACGAGCCATCGACCGTCCGATCGCCGATTGTGATCTGAACACGCCCGAGGTCTTCGATCAGCGCTCGCGGTGCGAGTCTTCGCGCGAGGCTCCTGCCCGCGCCTTGAGGATATGAGCCACTTCTGGAGGTCCGAGCGTGGCGCCGCAACAGCGCCACGTCTTCGAGTGCCCCCACCTCGTCGAGAAGCGTTGCCGCCGCCGCTTGGGGTCGGCCGCCCAAGCTGGACAGGACCCTTCGCAATGGTTCTCGCCACCGCTCCGGTCGCCGACGCGCTTCGTCGAACACAATCTGAAGAGTCGGACCGTCGACCCAGTCCAGACGTGCCGCCAAGACGTCGGCAGCCATCGAAAGGGTCGCGGGATCGTGCGCCCCTTCCGCGCGCGAAACGGCCTTGAGGGTGTCCTCGGAGTGTGCGGCGACAACAATCCGCGCGACTCTGGCCCAGAGATGCGCACCTTGCCGGGCCGCCCACGTCCTCGCTGCCTCTGCCAAGGTCACGGCGTCGGGCTTCGCTTGGAGCGTGCTCAGCAGGGCCACCGCAAGTCTGCGCCGCGCCTCAAATGCGCAAGCTGAGCGGAGCGTCCCGGACCGGAGTTGACCCACGCCCACCCCCGCCTCATCGAGGCGGCCGAGGGCAATCTGAGCGTGGATCTGGGGAACTAGGGCTTGCTCCCCTGCGTCGGTCGCTCCGCTAATCTGCTCGCTGACGGCCGCCAGAAGTCGCAAGGCCTCGTCCGGTTCCCCATAGAACGCTTCGATCTCGCTGGCCTCATATGCCACTTCAACCAGCTGGTCACCCCGTGCGGCGGCAGCGGCCTCCTTTACCGCCGTGCGCGATCGAGGAAGGTCGCCGAGATGCGCAAGCGACCATGCACGAAGCAGACGCGCTGAGACGAGTTCCGTTCCGGCTGAGGTGGCCTCAAGAGCCGCAATAGACTCGTTCGCTGCCTCCATAGCGGCGCGCGCGTGTCCTTGAGCCTTGCGGACGTACCCCAGATTGGAGAGACCGACGCCAAGGTAGTGAAGATCGCCGTGTCGTCGGAAGATCTCGATTGTCGACTCGAGAGCGACCCCGGTAGCAGCGAGATCACCTGCTAGCGAGGTCTCAAGGATCAGTCGAATCGCCTGGCCCATAGCCACGGCATCTGGCGTCTGTCCGCGAACAGCTAGATCGGCGGCTACCGTTGCGGCTCCGTCGATATCGCCGGCCAGGAGGCGTGCCGACAGCAGCGTCACCGCGACTGCTGGGCTCGCACTATGCACTGAATACGCCGCCTCCGCGAGATCGCGGCCGAGGCTGGACTCTCCTCGCTGCTGGGCGAGGCGGGACAGAACGACGAGGACGTTGGGGTCGGGGTGATCGGTGGCTGGGAGCGCGGTTACGAGCTCCTCGGCGGCGGCGTAAGCGCCGGTCGCGAGGATGGTGTCGATTGCAGAGGCGAGCACGCGGCGCGCATCGTCCAGATCGCCGGAGGCCAGGTAGTGGTGGCCGGCGATGCGCCAGTCGATGGCCTCGGCAGCGACGGCGACGGCGCGATGGATGTCGATGACCGCCTCTGCCCCGATCGATCGCCGCAGGCGTGCCTGGAGGAAGTCGCGGACGAGCGGGTGCGCACGGACCTGGTCACGCGTGTTCGGGCCGGTTCGGCTGAACAGGCCGAGCAGCTCCCCCTCCTCGATCGCCCGCCGCGTCTGATCCGGGAGGACACCACCGGCGACGCTGCCGAGGGTGGGCTCGATGACCTCGAGGAGCGACGTTCGCATCAGGAACTGCTGCATCTCCCCCGGCAGCTCGCCGACCACTTCTTCGGCGAGGTAGTCGTAGAGGTCTCCCTCGGCGCCGCTGAGCGATCGCACGAAGGCACGGATCTCGGACTGGTTCCGATCTCGAATAGCGGCGCGGACCAGCTGCAACGAGGCGACCCAACCCTCGGTTCTCCGGGACAGCTCGGCAACGACCGCGGGCTCCAGGTTCAGCGCATAGGTCTCGCGAAAGAGCCGCTCCGTTTCGTCCGGCGCAAAGCGCAGATCCGAAGTCCTGAGCTCCGACACTTCACCGAGCGCGCGAAGGCGCGCGAACGGCAGCGAGGGGGTGGTGCGGCTGATCAGGACGAAGGTCAGGCGCTCCGGCGCGCGGGCCAGCAGCTCGCGAACGATGACGCGAGCCTCCTGCGAGTCATCAACGAGGTGGAAGTCGTCAAAGACGAGCGCGGCCGGTTCGGCGGGCAGATCTCCGAGCTCACGGATGAAGGTGTCGAGCAGCGCGTCGCGCGATGGGATCGCCGCACTCGCCTCGCGGATCATCGAGTGGGTGATGGGCGCGAAGTCCGGCTGATGGATGCGGAACGCCGCCACGAGGTGGGCGATGAAGCCGAGCCAGTCTCGATCTCCGCGATCCAGCCGGAACCACGAGACGCGGACGCGTGTTCGGCGCGTGAAGTCGGCGAGCAGCGTCGTCTTCCCGTAGCCGGCCTCGGCCAGCACGAGGACCGCGCGCCGATGGACATGGACGTGCAGCCAGTCGAGGAGTCGGCCCCTGGCCAGGGTTTCGTCACGGAGCGGCGGAGCCTGGACCTTCTCGATCTGGACGGGGTAGTCGGACACCTGGCCGAGAGGGCCTCCCGAACCGTGCTTCGGCGCGACGATCGCCGGTCGACCCGGTCCCATCGGGACACCGACACGATCGGCCGATCCGTCGCGTCGCAGGCCCCGCTGGTGGGCCCAGGGCTCGGGCGGCGCGAACGATACGGACGGGCGCGACCGCGTGTCAATCTCCGGCATGGCCCGCATGGTGGCGGGCGGCGCTCACCGCGCGATTAGCTGCGATGGGCGCGCGGGTCAGCCCTCGTATTCGAAGCCGATCTTCAGGGCCACGAGGTACTCGACGATCTCGCCGTCGTCGACGATCGCGGACGACTTCACGACCTCGACGGACTTGATGTTCCGGACGGTCCGGGAGGCCGTGGCGACCGCCTGACGCGCCGCATCACTCCACGAGCTCGGGCTCGTGCCAACCATCTCCCGGATGATGATGACGCCCATGTGATCCTCCTCGTACGGCTGCTCGTGGGACGACGCCAGTCTACGGCGGGCAGGTGGCCCGGTCCCGCGGTCGCCGGGTCAGACCTCCGCGTAGCGCTGGCCGGCGTATGACTGGAAGCGCGTCTGGCTCTTCTTGAACCAGAGCTGGATCTCTCCCGTGGGCCCGTTGCGGTGTTTGGCGAGCTTGACATTGATGACTTCGCCGTCCTGATCTCCCTCTTCGCCGGCCTTCTCCTTCTCGCGCCAGAGGAAGACGACGAGGTCGGCGTCCTGCTCGATGGCGCCCGACTCGCGGAGATCGGACAGGCGCGGTTCCTTCGATTCGCGCATCTCCGGCTGTCGTGACAGCTGCGAGAGCGCGATGACGGGGACCGCCAGCTCGCGGGCGAGCGCCTTGAGCCCCCGGGAGATCTCGCTGACCTCCTGGACGCGGTTCGCATCGCGGTTCGTGGTGGTCGCCTGCATGAGCTGGAGGTAGTCCACGATCACGAGGTCCAGGCCGGCCTCCGCCTGGAGCCGACGCGCCTTCGTTCGCAACTCCATGGACGTGATGTTCGGGGTGTCATCGATGTAGACCGGCGCCTCGGACAGGTCATTCATGGCCGGCGCGATCCGCGCGAAGTCCATCTCCTCCAGAAAGCCGCTCCGGAGGCGTCTGGAATCAATGTTGGCGACGCTCGAGAGGAGCCGGAGCACGAGCTGCTCCTTGCTCATCTCCAGGCTGAACACGCCGACGCTCTTGCGCTCCCGGACGGCGGCGTACTCGGCGATGTTGAGCGCCAGGCTCGTCTTGCCGACTGACGGCCTGGCCGCGACGACGATGAGGTCGCTCTTCTGGAACCCCGCGGTCAGTGCATCAAGATCGGCGAAGCCGGAGGTGATGCCGCTCAGCTCGCCGCGATGAGCGTGGAGGTAGTCCAGCCGATCGTAGGCAGAGTGGAGGAGGTCCTTGAGCTGGCTGAAGCCCACGGTGATCCGCCGGTTCGAGACCTGGAACAGCTCTGCCTCAGCGCGGTCGATTGCCTCCTGGATCTCGGCGGGGTCCTCATAGCCGATGCCGGCGATCTTGCCGGCCGCCCCGATGAGGTTTCGCAGGACCGCCTTGCGCTCGACGATCCGGGCGTACTGGGTGGCATGAACGGCGGTCGGCGTCTGGTTCGAGAGCGTGGACAGATAGCTCCGGCCCCCGATGCCCTCGAGCTCCCCCTTCCGCTCCAGCGTCTCCGAGACCGTGACGATGTCCACGGGCTCACGGCGCTCGAAGAGGTCGAGCATGGCCCGATAGACGGTCCCGTGGGCCTGCCGATAGAAATCCTCCGGGCGGAGGAATTCGGCGACCTCGATGATCGTCTCCCGGTCGATGAGGATCGCGCCGAGCACGGATTGCTCGGCTTCGAGGCTTTGGGGTGGCAGGCGATCGATCATGGCCTCACGATGGGCGGAGAGGGGTCGGCTCCAGTGTCGCGACTGCGAGCCCGGACGGGAACCGGCTTATCCCCGTGGTTGGAAGATCCCGCGACGACTCCGTGGACGGGCGATGTGATCCTGTGGATTGCCTGTGGAGATCTCGCGACCCTGACAACGTGGAGCGAGATCTCCCGCGCCCGGCAGAATCCTGGGCGGCGCTCGCGCGAGCTGAGCCCAAGGCGGAGACGAGCACCCGAGCGAGCGGACTCAAACGTCCGTGAGCTAGGGCGCGGAGGCGACAACGAAGGGATCAGCCGTGCCAGCGCCGCCTAGTCCAGCCGTCGGATCACGCCGATCAGCTTGCCCTGGATCCGGACGTCCGGGTAGAACTGGGCCGGGTAGTTCCGATTGGCGGGCTGGAGGCGGACCTGGTCCTTCTCCCGGAAGAAGGTCTTGAGGGTGACCGCGTTCTCCTCAACCTGGGCGACCACGATGTCACCGTTGCGGGCCGTGTTTTGCGGGCGGATGAGGACGAAGTCCCCGTCCGCGATGTGGGCGTCGATCATGGAATCGCCGCGGACCTTGAGGATGTAGGCGTCCCCACCGGGCGCGAGGATCTCCGGCACGGCCATCGTCTCCGAGGCGTCCTGGTAGGCCTCGATCGGCCCGCCGGCAGCGATCTCGCCGATGATCGGGACGACGTGGGCATCGGCCGCGGTGGCCTGGGGGACGAGCTCGCTCGAGAGCCCGAGGGAAATGGCCGCGGTCGGGGTGAGGCGGATGGCCCGCGACTGGGCGGCGCCGCGCTCCAGGTAGCCGTCCCTCTCCAGGATCTGGAGGTGGTGATGGACCGCGGACGTGGAACTGAGGCCGACCGCGCGCGCGATCTCGCGAACGGACGGCGGATACCCGCGCGCACGAAGGGTCCCGGCGATATGGTGCAGGATCTTCAACTTGCGGTCTGCGTCGTGCCTGGTCACTCGTACCTCCTGAGGTAACTGCCTGCATGATACCGAACGGACGTTCGATGTCAAGCGTTGGGGGATTGCCCGACCGAGCCTGGGCGTGTGCTCTCCCCGCGGGGTTCGCCGATCTGACTGGTAGACTCACGCTTCCCCGCGGGCGCCTGCACGTTTCCTTGGCGTCGCGGCCAGCGAAGTCGGTTTGGAGGCGCCCCGGCGCATGGTTCGGCAGGATCGTGAGGAATCGGCGAGGAAGGGCCGGCGATCGCACGGCCGCAGCAAGGGTGGTGGCGTCCGGCGCGCGCTCGGGATGCTCGCATTGCTCCCGCTCGCGAGTCGCGCGCCGCTCTACGCTCGCCTGATCTGGACGCTCGTCCTGGATGATCGGACGCCGGCGGCGCGCAAGGCGACACTCGCCGCAGGGCTCGGCTACATCCTCATCGGGCGGGATCTCATCCCGGACGACATTCCGGTGCTCGGCGGTCTTGACGACCTCGTGGTCGTCGCGATCGCGATCGATGTCTTTCTCGATGGCATCGACGAGGACGTGATCGACGAGAAGCTCGTCGAGCTGGGCATCGAGCGGGTCGCGTTCGACGAGGACGTCGCAAGGATCCGGCGATTTCTGCCGGGTCCCATCCGTCGCGCCGCTCGGCGTCTGCCCGGGCTGGTCCAGGCGGCGGGGCAGGCATTGCAGCAAACCGGTCTCGGCCCCAGACTTCGGGCCTGGATCACCAGGGAGGAATCGATCGCGTGAAGGTCATCCTGACGAAGGACGTCACCAAGCTCGGCAAGTCCGGCGAGATGAAGACCGTGGCCGATGGTTACGCCACGAACTTCCTCATCAAGCAGCAGCTCGCGGTACCCGCCGCGGGCGGCGCTTACCGCGCGTGGCAGCACGACATCGCGTCCCGCGAGGACAAGCGGAAGCGCGAACGCGACGACGCCGAGATCGCGGCCACCCGGATCGCCTCGACCACGCTCACGATGGGCGTCAAGGTCGGCGACGGCGGCAAGCTCTACGGCTCGATCACGACCAAGGACATCGCCGATGCGCTGGGGCGCCGTGGGATCACCGTCGACAAGCACAAGATCGAGCTGGATGAGCCGCTCAAGTCCCTGGGCACGTACAAGGTCGCGATCAAGGTCCTGTCCGGAGTGGTCTCCGAGGTCACGATCGTCGTCGAGCCCAAGGGGTAGGGTCGGGCGGGTCCGTTGACCCGCGGGCGCTGGCGCGGCCGTGCCGTGGGCGCTGGCGCGGCCGTGCCGTGGGCCGTGCCGTGGGCCGTGCCGTGGGCCGTGCCGTAGGCGTTCGACGCGACACCGTGAGTTGCGCGATTCGAACGAACGAACACGATCGGACCCCCCACACGACCGAATTGCGCTGACCGGGGGGATGGGCCGTGCTCATTCGTTGAAATCGCGCAACTGGTGCTTGCGCACGGTCGGGTCCAGGGCGCGCGCGCCGGTGCAGGTCGACTGGCGGCGCACCACTCATTGACCCGCGGCGCGAAGATGGGCCGGTGGCCGCCACTTCCGCCGACCCAGCTAACACCGCACCCAGGACGATCCTCCACGTCGACCTCGACGCGTTCTTCGCCGCGGTGGAGCAGCGCGATCATCCCGAGTTTCGCGGCCGGCCGGTGGTCGTGGGCATGGGCGGCACGAACGATCGCGGGGTCGTGAGCGCGGCCTCGTACGAGGCCCGGAAGTTCGGCATCCACTCCGCGATGCCGATCCGGACGGCGAAGCGGCTGTGTCCCGACTGCGTGTTCGTGCCCGTGGACGGCGCCACGTACCAGCGGGTGAGCCGCGAGGTCATGGCGATCCTCCGGCGGTTCACGCCGCTGGTCGAGCCGGTTTCAATCGACGAGGCGTTCCTCGACGTCACGGCGTCACGCGCCCTGTTCGGCGACGGCCCGACGATCGCGCGCCGAATCAGGGACGCGATCCGGGGCGAGCTTCGGCTGACCGCTTCGGTCGGCGTTGCCTCGACCAAGCTCGTCGCCAAGATTGCCTCGGACCTGCGGAAGCCGGATGGCCTTGTCGTGGTGCCGCCGGGCGAGGAGGCGGCCTTCCTTGCCCCGCTCCCGATCTCCCGCCTGTGGGGCGTGGGTGAGAAGACTGCGCTGGCGCTGCGGGACTTCGGCGTCGCGACGATCGGGGACCTCGCGGCCATGGATCGAGCATCGCTCGTGCGCCGGTTCGGGAGGCACGGCGCCACCTTGGTGGATCGGGCGCACGGGGTGGACGCAGACCCGGTGGACGACCCGGACTCCGCGAAGTCGATCGGCCACGAGCACACCTTCGACACGGACACGTCCGATCCCGAGGTTCTCGAGCGGACGCTCCTGGCCATGGCCGAAGGCGTGTCGGGCCGCCTGCGCGCGGCCGGCGTGAAGGCCGGGACCGTGACCGTCAAGGTCCGCGATACGGCCTTCCGGACGGTGACCCGCCAGCGAACCCTCGTGGAACCGACCGATCTCACTGAACCCATCTGGCGAACCGCCCTGGAGCTTGCCCGCCCGGAGACCCGCGGCAAGCGAATCCGCCTTCTGGGGGTGACCGCGTCCGGCCTGGGTGAACGGGAGCAACTCGGCCTGTTCGAGGCCGACGATCCGCGTCGACGCCGGGCGACAGAGGCGGCGGACGAGCTGCGGCGACGGTTCGGGCCGCGCGCGGTCACCCGGGCGCGGCTGCTCCGAACCGGCCTGCCGGCGCCGTTCGAGCGAGATCACGGGACGCCCGCGGAGCGACGCGGCGAGCACGCGGCCGACGTGGCCCGGACGGGGCGGAAACGGTCTGCGGGCGAGACGCCGTCGACGGAGGATGTGGATCTCGACCTCGACATCGACACTTCGGCGAGCGACCTCGACGTCGACGCCCCGGCGATGGACATCGAGGGCTCGCCCGAGGGCCCCGCTTCGGCGTGACAGCCTAGGTGGCACGGCCCTGGACGATGGTGCGCGCATCGGAGGTCAAGGGCTTGACATCGAACAGGTGTTCGGTCTAGTCTCCGCGCATATCGAACGCCCGTTCTGCTCGTCCAGTGCCCGGCCGACGGAGCGCCAAGCATGAACCGCCCCCGGGAAGGAGCCATCCGTGGCCATGATCCGAGTCGAGCCGGTCCCCGTGCAGGTGCGGGCCGACTGGTTTGACGGCCGACCTCGCGAGATCACCTGGAACGCCAGGCGCCTCCGCGTCACGGAGATCGTGCGGGTTCGTGACGAGACATCCGCGTTCCCCGTGGTCGTCGGACCGCGGACCATCTTCGAGGTGGACACGCCGATCGCCCGCCTCACGCTGTCGTATCGGCATCGGACCCGGCGCTGGGCCATCGAGGGCCTGGACGAGGGTGTCCGCGCGGCCTGAGGCGTCTGCGCCGGCGTGCTGAGCGCTCGGCCGGGCGGCGGCCCAGTCCGCATCTTCCAACGCCCGGCCTCTCCTCCCAGGGGCGCGGGCGGTGCCCACCGGCGTCGGCTCCTCCCGATCGCCGGATCTGTCGGAGGCGGGGCGGGTGCGACCGGTATCGCGCTCGCCCCGTGTCCGGCCACACACCAGGCGGCGCCCCACGGTGGCGGACGCTTACAAGGTGGACGCCTACAATCGGCGTTGTGCATGACAGTCCCGCCAGATTTCGGGATCTGACCCTCGACGGGTTCGTCAGCCGCCTCGCCTCCGCCGAGCCCGTACCGGGTGGAGGAAGTGCCTCGGCCATCGCAGCGAGCCTGGCCGCCGGGCTGGTCGCGATGGTGGCCTCGCTCTCTGAGGATCGCCCGAAATACGCGGACCACGCGGCGTCCCACGCTCGCGCGAAGGCTGCCGGGCAGGAACTCGCGGACCTGTTGCTTCGGATTGGCGACGAGGACGCGGCAGCATTTGCGGCCTTCTCCGCGGCGCTCAAGCTCCCGCGCGAGACCGTGGAGGAGCAGGCGGATCGCAAGGTCGCGATTCGCGCCGCGGCGCGCGTGGCCGCGGCGGTGCCGCTCCGCTGCATGGAGGCGTGCCTGGCCGTCGTCGCCGACGCTGAGCTGCTTTCCGGTCGCAGCAACGTCAACGCGTCGTCGGACCTGCACGTGGCCGCGCTGCTCGCCGAGGCCGCGGCACGAGGCGCCGCCGCCAATGTCCGCGTCAACCTCCCATCGGTCGGCGATGAAGCCTGGGCGGCGGCGACGTCGGCCCGCGTCGATGACCTGCTGGCCGCCATCGCCACGCTCGCAGCCTCGACCCATGCCGTCGTGGCGAGCGGCGAGCCCCGTCCGCCGGTGGGCTGACGAAGGGATGACGATCCCGACCGGCGCCCGCCTTCTCGAGGGCGCCCCGATCGCTGATGAGATCCGCGCCGGTGTCGCCCAGGACGTGGCCGCGTTCACGGAAGCGAATGGTCACGCGCCCGTACTCGCCGTCGTCGTGTGCGGTCGGTCGGCCCCCTCGATGGTCTACCTGGATCGGATCCTCAAGGCCTGCTCCGCGGTAGGGATCGAGGGCCGGCTCGTGGATGTCCCCGGTGACGATGTCGAGACCCAGGCCCGCGAGCTCGCGGCCGCGGTCCGCGCGCTCAGCGCCGACGCGGCTGTCGCCGGGATCATCGTTCAGATGCCGCTCCCCACCGGCATCAGGATCCGCACTGTCATCGACGCCATCGACCCGGCCAAGGACATCGACGGCATTCATCCGCTGAACGCAGGACTCCTGCGGCTCGGCTTCGAAGGCTTCGTGCCGGCGACCGCCCATGCGGCCCTGGAGGCCTTGGAGCGGTCCGGCGTCCAGATCGTCGGCGCCGAGGCCGTGGTCGTCGGCCGATCGCCGGTGGTCGGCATGCCCGTGGCCTTCATGCTGGTCAAGGCCGGCGCCACGGTCACGGTCTGCCACTCGAAGACGCGCGACCTCGCTGTCCACACACGGCGCGCGGACATCGTGGTTGTCGCGGCCGGTCAGCCCGGGCTCGTGACCGGCGCGATGCTCAAGCCGGGTGCCGTGGTCATCGACGTCGGGATCAACGTTGTGGGTGGGCATCTCGTGGGCGACGTGGACTTTGCGTCCGCCCGCGAGGTTGCCGCCGCGATCACGCCCGTGCCCGGCGGAATCGGGCCGCTGACCAACGCCCTGCTCCTCGCCCATCTCGTTCGCGCGGCCCAGCGGCAGGCCGCGAATCGCTCGGAGCCGGCCGCCCAACCTTCCGTCAAAGGAGACCCATGAGCTTCCCGTCAGACCTGCAGATCGCCCGGTCCGTCACCCCGCGACCGATCCTGGATGTCGCCCACGACCTGGGACTGCGGGACGACGAGGTGGAGCCGTACGGCTTCACGAAGGCCAAGATCCGCCTGGCGGCGATCGAGCGGCTGGAAGGGGAACGGCCTCGCGGGAAGTACGTCCTGGTCACGGCGATCAGCCCGACGCCGCTCGGCGAGGGCAAGAGCACGACGGTCGTTGGCCTGGCCCAGGGCCTGAACCGCATCGGCCGGAAGGCCGCGGTCTGCATCCGCCAGCCCAGCCTTGGCCCGGTCTTCGGGATCAAGGGCGGCGCGGCCGGCGGCGGGTACAGCCAGGTCATCCCGATGGAGGACTTCAACCTCCACCTGACCGGTGACGTCCACGCGATCGGCGCGGCCCACAACCTCGGCGCGGCGTTCATGGACAACCACATCCACCACGGGAACGCGCTCGGGATTGACGCCCTCAACGTCCTCTGGCCCCGCGTCGTCGACATCAGCGATCGCGCACTCCGGAAGGTGGTCGTAGGACTCGGAGGCCGTGAGAACGGCTACCCGCGGGAGGCCGAGTTTGTCATCACCGTGGCCTCGGAGGTCATGGCGGTTCTCGCGTTGGCGCGCGACCTCACCGACCTCCGCGCGCGCCTCGGTCGGATGGTCCTCGCGACGACGCGCGACGGGAAGGCCGTCACCGCCGAGGACCTGAAGGTCGCCGGTGCCATGACGGTTCTCCTGACCGACGCGATCAAGCCGAACCTCCTCCAGACCCTCGAGGGCGGGCCCGCGTTCGTCCATTGCGGGCCGTTCGCGAACATCGCCCACGGCAACAACTCCGTCCTGGCCGACCGGATCGCGCTCGTCACGAACGAGATCGTGGTGACTGAGGGCGGATTCGGGGCGGACATGGGCGCCGAGAAGTTCTTCAACATCAAGTGCCGCGCCTCGGGGCTTCGGCCGGACGCGGCAGTCGTGGTCGCGACGATCCGCGCCCTGAAAATGCACGGCGGGGTCGGGAAGATCGTCGCCGGCAAGCCGCTCGATCCGGCGCTCCTGGAGGAGAACGTCGAAGCGGTCACCCGCGGCGCGCAGAACCTCGCGAAGCAGATCGAGAACGTCCGCCTGTTCAACGTCCCGGTGGTCGTGGCAATCAACGCCTTCCCGAGCGACACTCCGGCCGAGGCCGAGGCGGTCCGCCAGGTTTCCCTGGCCGCCGGGGCCCGGGCCGCCGTCATGGCGAGCCACTGGGCCGAAGGAGGCGCAGGCGCGATCGACCTCGCCCATGCCGTCTGGGCCGCTGCCGAGGAAGGCGCGCCGGACTTCCAGCTCCTGTACCCGGACGAAGCCCCGTTGATGGACAAGATCGAGGCGATCGCGACGAAGGTCTACGGCGCGGACGGGGTGGACTACCTGCCTGCGGCGCGGAAGCAGCTCGCCCAGTACGAGGCGCTCGGGTTCGGCCACCTGCCGATCTGCATGGCGAAGACGCAGTACTCCCTGAGCGCGGACGCGTCACTCAAGGGCCGTCCGAGCGGCTTCCGTGTGCCGATTCGCGAGGTCCGGCTGTCGGCCGGCGCCGGGTTCATCACGCCGCTCGCGGGCGAGATGCGGACGATGCCGGGCCTGCCGTCCCGGCCGGGCGGAGAGAACATCGACATCGACGCGAACGGCGAGATCGTCGGCCTCTTCTAGCCGCGTCCAGGTCTGAGGCAAGGCCGCTCGGCCACCGACGCCGTTCGGCTGGATCGGGTCAGCCCAGCCAGCCGGCTCCGACGGCGAGGACCGCGGCGACGATGAGTCCGCCGACGATGCCGAGCACCCCGGCGCCCCAGGCTCGGGGGTCCAGGGGCCCAAGAAGGTCCTCCGACCCGAGCGGCTCGCCGTCGCCGTGCGCGTGGTCGTCGTGCCCGTGGTCCTCTCCGTGGTCGTCCGCACCATGCGGGCCAGCCATCGCGTCGCTCTCGTGGGGATCGTGGGTCGGGCTGCTCATGTCGGGTCTGCTACCTCCGCGCCGGATCGTACACGCCGGGCCGTAGACTCGCGTGAGTGTCACGCGTGCGCCAGCAACCCGCCTCGCAACCGGTGATCGATGCCGGCCTCGCCGCCTCCCTTCGCGGGCTCGACCGTGATGGACGGCTGCTGTTTGCGACGCGCGTCCTCCGGATGTTCGGCTACGGGTTCCTCGCCGTCGTCCTCGTCCTCTACCTCGATGCCCTGGGCCTGGACGCGCTCACGATCGGGATCGTCCTGACCCTGACCCTCGTCGGCGACACGCTGATCTCACTGTGGCTGACGACGAACGCGGACCGGATCGGGCGCCGCCGGGTGCTCGTCGCCGGGTCCCTGCTCATGGTCGCGGCAGGGGTCGTCTTCGCGGCCACGAGCTGGGTTCCGCTGCTCATCATCGCCGCGACGCTCGGGGTGATCAGCCCGACCGGCAACGAGGTCGGGCCGTTCCTCGCCGTCGAGCAGGCGGCGCTCAGCCAGGCGACGCCGGACGCGCGTCGGACGCCGACATTCGCCTGGTACAACCTCGCCGGGTATGTCGCGACGGCACTCGGATCGTTGAGCGCGGGGCTGACAAGCCAGGCTCTCCTCGGGGCTGGCTTCGCGGCGGTCGATGCCTATCGCGGGATCGTCATCGGCTACGCGGTGGTCGGCCTCCTGATGGCCGCCGTCTTCGCACAGGTGGGCCGCGGCGTGGAGGCGCCGGCCGCGCCGCAGGCGGACGACGGTATCAAGCGGCGTCTGGGCCTCGGGCGGTCGAAGGGGATCGTCGCCCGGCTCTCGGCCCTGTTCGCCCTCGATGCCTTCGCCGGTGGATTCGTCCCCCAGAGCCTCATGGCGTACTGGTTCCATCTCCGGTTCGATGTCGAGCCGGCCGTTCTCGGCGGGATCTTTTTCGGGGCGAACCTGCTGGCCGCGGTCTCGTCCCTGTCGGCCTCGCGGATCGCCCGCCGGATCGGTCTCGTGAACACGATGGTCTTCACCCACCTGCCCTCGAACGTGCTGCTGATCCTCGTGCCGCTCATGCCCAGCCTGGAGCTCGCGATCGCCGTCCTCCTGCTGCGCTACAGCCTCAGCCAGATGGATGTCCCGACCCGCCAGTCGTACGTCATGGCGGTCGTTGAGCCGGGCGAGCGTTCTGCTGCCGCCGGCGTGACCGGGATCGCCCGGACCACGGGGGCGGCGATCTCCCCGGCGCTCTCAGCGCCGCTCGTCGCCAGCGCGAGTCTCATGGCGCTGCCGTTCTTCATCGCCGGCGGCCTGAAGATCGGCTACGACCTCCTGCTCTGGCGCGCGTTCAGGGCCCGGCCGGCGCCCGAGGAACGCGCCGGCTGACGTCGCCCGCGCCGAGCGCGGTCAAACGCTCCCGCGGAGACGCGGTCGGGCGACGCGGACCCACAGGAACGCGACGACCGCGACGGCGAGGATGCCGACGATCGCGAGCTCAAACTGCTTGAGCGTCCCCCCGACAGCCTGCCAGTTCGCCCCGAGCTGGACACCGACCACGACGAGCAGGAGCGTCCACGGTAGGGACCCGAGGAACGTGAAGACCGTGAACCGCAGCAGTGGCATCCGTCCGATCCCGGCGCCGAACGAGACGAGCGAGCGCACGACGGGGACCATTCGGCCGAAGAAGCTCGCGGCAACACCGTAACGGACAAAGAACGCCTCGGTCCGGTCCAGGTCGGCCGCGCTGATCCCGAGGATCCGGCCCCAACGCTCCAGCACGGGTCGCCCGCCCCAGAACCCGATGGCGTAGGCGATCAGGCCACCGACGGTGGCACCGAGCGTGCCGGCAAGGACGACGAGGGGCAGGTTCCAGGGCGCGCCGGTCAGTGGCTCGATCGCCACACCCTCGCCGACGAGGAATCCCGCGAACGGAAGGATGAGTTCGGACGGGATCGGCACGATCACGCTCTCGATGGCGACCCAGAGCGCGACACCCAGGTACCCGACCGCTTCGTAGACCTGGGTCACGAGCTGGCGCACGGGCCCGTCGAGGAACTCGAACACGGTCGGCAGCATAGCCGACTATCCTGCGGGCGTGACCGACCCGCACTTCGTGCCGCAGCGTTCGACTGCGCCGGCAGGCGACGACCCGATCGTCCTTACCGGGGCCGACCTGACGGTCGGCGATGTCGAGGCCGTCGCCCGGCACGGGGTCCAGGCAGTCCTCGATGTTCACGCCCGGGCCCGTGTCCAGGAGGCGCGCGACGTCATCGAACGGCTGGTGGCCGAGGGCGCCGTGGTCTATGGCGTGACGACGGGTTTCGGTGCGCTCGCGGACCGGTCCATCGCCGCGGCCGACGTGGAGCGGCTCCAGGAGAACCTCCTGATGAGCCATGCGGCGGGCGTCGGGGAGCCGCTGCCGCGAGACGTCGTCCGGGCCATGCTTCTCTTGCGCGCCAACACCATCGCGCTCGGCCACTCGGGGGCGCGGCCGGAGGTCGTCGACCGGCTCCTCGACTTCCTGCGTCTGGGCGTGCATCCGGTCGTGCCGGCCCAGGGATCCGTCGGCGCGTCGGGCGACCTCGCACCGCTGGCGCACCTCGCGCTGCCGCTCATCGGCCGCGGCCACGTGGAGTTCAAGGGCCAGGTCGTGCCCGCGCTGATCGCCCTGCGCGAGCTCGGCCTGGAGCCACTGACGCTCGGGCCGAAGGAGGGACTCGCGCTCCTCAACGGCACGCAGCTGATGTCCGCTCTGGGCGCCCTGCTCCTCGCCGATGCGGACCGCCTGGTCCGGACGGCCTCCACGGTCTCGGCGATGACCGTGGAGGCGATGCTCGGGACGGACGTGGCGTTCTCCGCCGCGTATCAGCTGGCGCGACCGCATCCCGGCCAGATCGCGGTCGCGGCGGAACTGCGACGTCTCCTCCGGGGCTCCGGACTCCAGGCCTCGCATCACGCATCACACCACAAGATCCAGGACCCGTACTCGCTCCGTTGCATCCCGCAGGTTCACGGTGCGGTTCGGGACGCACTCGACTACCTGCTCCGGGTCCTCGACGTGGAGCTGAACGCGGCCACGGACAATCCGCTCGTCTTCCCGGGCGGTGGCGTGGCCGATGCCTCGACGCTGGCCACCGGCGGTGGCCTCGTGATCTCGGGCGGAAACTTCCACGGCGAGCCGATCGCCCTGGCCCTCGATTTCGCGAAGCTGGCCATCTCCGAACTGGGTTCGATCAGCGAGCGCCGGACCGCGCTTCTGCTGGATCCACGGCTTAACGGCGGCCTGCCGGCGTTCCTCGCCCCGGATTCGGGCCTCGACTCCGGGTTGATGATCCTCCAGTACACGGCGGCCGCCCTGGCATCCGAGAACAAGGTCCTCGTCCACCCCGCGACGGCCGATTCGATTCCGACCAGCGCGAACCAGGAGGACCACGTGTCGATGGGCCCGATCGCGGGCCGGCACGCGCGAACGGTCCTCGCCCACGTTGAGCAGATCCTCGCCATCGAGGCGCTGTGCGCGGCGCAGGCGCTGGACCTTCGGTTGGCGGCACTTCCCGGCGTCGTGCCGGGCGCGGGCGTGGGCGAGGCGCATGCGCTCGTGCGCGGGGTGTCCCGACATGTGGACGCCGATCGCGAGCCGGGACCCGATCTCGCGGCGGCGACAGCGCTCGTTCGGAGCGGCGCCCTCGCGGATCTCGCCGGGCCGTCAGGCGCGGCTCTCGGCGCGTAGGCACGGCCCAGATGGCCGACGTCCGTATCCTCGACATCCGGGATGCGGAGGGCTTCGCCCGGATCCCGCCTTGCGCCGATCCCGGGTTCGACCATCGGAGCTGCGACTATTGGGAGGACGGCGATCGCGGCTCCAAGGCCGCCCGCCTGTCCTGGTGGGATCCGTCCGCGGCCCGGCCGCCGGCCCCGAGGCCGGGTCCCGTGTCCAACCCATTCGCCCCGGCGTCATCCGGGCCGGCATTCAATCCGTTCGCGTCGGGCGGATCGCGCCGGTCGCTCGATCCGTTCGGCGGCGACGACGACGACGACGAGCCGCCGGACAATCCCTTCGCGCCGCAGCGCGAGACGGGGCCGCTGATCGGCGCGGACCAGCCGCGCAAGCTCCAGCTGCTGGGGCGCGGCCTCAGGGTGTTCGGGACCTACGCGAAGGTCCTTGAGCTCGACGGACGGCCCGCGGTCTACGCGCAGTTCGGGCCGCTTTCCGCGTATCCGCGCGCCCAGCGGGTTCGCGAGCTCTACCCGCGCCTCCCGGCGACGCCGCTCCCCGCCGTTATCACCTGCATCGCGGCGACCCCGGCGGCTCGCGGGGCCGGCCTTGCCCGACAATTGGTCGCCGCGATCTGCGAGGACCTCGCGGCCCGCGGATTCGCGGCCGTCGAGGCCTACCCGGAGCCCGGCATCCGTGAGGACGGGACGAGCGCGGCCACGGCCGACTTCTGGCTCGCCTGTGGGTTCGCGGCCGCCGTCGAGGACGCCCGCTTCCCGGTCATGCGGCGCGAGTTGTGACCAGGAGGGATCGGCGGACCGTCCGGCTGCCGGTCCTCGCCGCCGCGCTTCTCGCGATGGCCGCCTGCGGCCCGACGTCCTCGCCGACGCCGACCGCCGGGTCCCCGGCCACTGCCCAGCCCTCGTCGACGCCCGGGGCCACGTCGATTGTCGTGATCGACCCCACACTCCTCGCCTACCTGCCCGCGAGCGTGGACGGCCTCCCGGTCGCGGAGAGTCCCGAGGCCGAGGCGGAAGCACTCGCCGACCCCGGGCTCGCGTCCGTCGGCTCGGCGATGGCCGCCGGCATCGCCGTCGACGGGGCCAGCGGTGAGTTCGTCTTCGCCGTCGTCGTGCGCCTCCTGCCCGGCGTGATGAGCGAGGCGGGCTTCCGCGACTGGCGAGGCACGTACGACGATGGCGCGTGCTCCCAGTCGGACGGCGTCGCAGGAACGGCGGAAGCGCAGTTTGACGGCCGGACCGTCCATATCGGGACGTGCAATGGGGGCGTTCGCACGTACCACGTGTGGCTGGACGCGCAGGGGATCCTCATCTCGGCATCCGCCGTCGGCGATCGGCGCCTCGGCGAGATACTCGTCGAAGGCCTGCGGCCCTGATCCGGGATCAGTCCGCGTTGCCGAGCAGCTGGTGGTCGATCGCGTAGCGGACGAGCGCCACGCGGCCACGAACGCCGAGCTTGGTCGCCAGGTTGGAGAGGTGTCGGCGCACGGTGTGGGCGCTGATGCCGAGCAGGCGGCTCGCCTCGATCGCCGTCCTGCCGCCGGCGATCAGCCGGAGGACTTCGCGTTCGCGCGGGCTGAGCACGTGGCCGTAGCGTAGCCAGCGCAGCGAATCGTCGAGCACGGCGCCTGCCACCGCCGAGTGGACGTAGCGCTCGCCGCGCGCGACCGCACGAATCGCGGCGATCAGTTCGCCGCTGGCCGCACCCTTGACGACGTATCCGGCCGCTCCGGCCAGGAACGCCTGGCGGACAGTCTCTCCGTCGTCGTGCATCGTGACGGCGACGGTTCGCGTCCCCGGGTAGCGAACGCCAAGTCCACGCAGGAGAGGGATTCCGTCGGCGCCACCAAGTGTCAGGTCCACGAGGGCGACGTCGGGTTCCGTGCGCTCCACGAGCGCGAACGCGTCGGCCACGCCGGCCGCCTCGCCGGCGATCCGAATTCCCGGCTCGTCCTGGAGGATGAGTCGGAGGCCCTCTCGCACGAGGGCGTGATCCTCGATGATGACGACGCTGGTCATGCGAGCCGGCCCGTTCGTGTGCCGAGCGGGACATCCAGAGCCACGCGCGTGCCCCGGCCCAACGCCGACTCGATGGACAGGCGTGCTCCCAGGAGGACCGCCCGCTCGTTCATCCCGATCAGACCGAGCCCACCCTGCCGCCCGACGGCGGGGTCGAAGCCCCGCCCGGCGTCGGATACCACGATCCTGAGGGTGTCGCCGGTTCGGCCGATAGCCACGTGGATGTTCGGCGCCCCGCTGTGACGGGCGGCGTTGCTGATCGCTTCCTGCACGATCCGATAGGCCTCGACCGATCCGGTCGCGTCGATGACCCCGACCTCCGCCGCGGCCGGATCGATATCCACCCGCACCGGCATCCCGGCCCGGGCGCCCAGGTCGCGGATCGCCGCCGCGAGACCGACCTGCTCGAGCCGCGCGGGTCGGAGACGATTGGCGAGCTCTCGCGTCTCCGCGAGCGCATCGTCGGCCAGCTGCCGTGCCGTGGCCAGCCGGGCCGTCACGACGCCCGATGCCTCGCCGCTGCCGACCGCGTCGAGGGTGAGACTGAGCGCCGTCATCGTCTGCCCGACGCCGTCGTGAAGCTCACGGGCGAGTCGCGCGCGTTCGTCGTCCTGCACGGTCAGGAGTCGATCGCTCGCGCGCCTGAACAGTGCCTCGTACAGCCGCGCGGTCGCGGCTCGCCGGTCGGCCATGCCGGCAACGAGCACGGCAATGACGAACATGAGCGGCCATTCGGTCAGCTCCAGGGCCGGGAATGGGGCACCGAGCGCCGGAGCGACCGCGTAGGCGACGAGGGCCACCGAGACGATCCCGATGCGCCACAACGTGCCGCTCAGTCCGAAGAGGAAGGCATGGAGGACGAGCACGACAAAGATCGCGTGGATGAGGAACTCGGCCGGGCCCGCCTGGACCAGGGTCAGGACCGCGAAGCCGATCGCGGCAACGTCAAGCGCCACTTCGACGCGTCGAGGATGGGTCACCAGCAGCCGGCGCCAGCCGTCCATGACCCGTTGCCGCCGGCCGGCCGGTGCCTGATGGCGGGCATCGCCGACAGAAGAGTCGCCCGGCATGGGTTGCGGGACGGCGACCCCGCGCCGATCGAGTGCATCCGTGTAGGGCGGTATGGTCAACGCGGACCCCTCAAATGGCAAGTTGCGAGTATAGATGCTGGGTCCCTCTGGGGTCAGTCTCAGTCGCAGGCTTGGTTGCCCGAACGTCCAGGCCAGACGCCCCTGCGTCCACACCAGGTACTCCCCGGCGGGTGCGGCCGTGCCACCTGCCTCGGCGTGCCCACAAGGAGGGATTTCATGCGAGCCCGAGTTCCCGTCGCGCTGGTCTCAGTCATTGCACTGGTCGCTGTGGGCTGTTCCAGCGGAGCCACGCAGGCGCCCGCCGCTCCGGCCGGCGAACCCAAGGCCGCCATTTCAGCCGAGTTGAGCGAGTGGCAGATCAAGCTCGACTCCAACACCGGCAAGGCCGGGACCATCACCTTCACGATCCAGAACAAGGGCGAGGAGACCCACGAATTCGTCGTCGTGAAGACGGACAGTGCCGCAGACAAGCTGCCGGTCGTGGAGGACAAGGTTCCCGAGGACCAGCTCACTCCGGTCGATGAGGTTGAGGACATCACGGTCGGCTCGACCGAGACGCTCACCATCGAGGGTCTGGAGGCGGGTCACTACGTCGTCCTCTGCAACCTGCTGGGCCACTACGGCAAGGGGATGTACGCGGACCTCACGGTCAAGTAAGTCCGCTGAGTTCGAACTCGCCGGTCCATGGGCAAGGAAGGGATGGCCACGTGACGCCTCGTCGCCACCTGGCCATGGCCTTCGCCATCTGGGCGGTCCTGTCGGTCCTCGGCGTGGCCGCGGTCGTGGGGATGCAGATCCTCCCGATCGTGGCCTCGCGAGAGGCGGTCGTCATCGACCGGGCACTCGTCGCCCTGACGGTCGTCTCGGTGCCCGTCCTGATGTTCGTGGTCGTGGGGATGCTGTATTCCGCGATCCGCTTCAGGGCGGGCAACGACGACACGGAGGGCCCGCCGATCCACGGCCACCGACGGCTCGAGGCCGGCTGGGTGGTCGGCACGTTCGTCATGGTGATCGGTGTGGCGGCGTACGGGACGATCGGCCTGCTCGAGATCCGGGGCGACCAGCACGCGGACCTTGAAGTGCAGGTACATGCGAAACAATGGGCCTGGGAGTTCGATTATGTCGATCTCGGGCTGGATTCGGAGGAGTTGATCCTTCCCGTTGGGCGTCGCATCCACATAACACTCATCTCCAGCGACGCCATCCACTCGTTGTCCGTGCCGGCGTTCGGCATCAAGCAGGACGCGGTACCGGGGCGAGTGACCCAGCTCTACGTCACCCCGACGCTGACCGGCACGTACGGGGCCCAGTGCGCTGAACTGTGCGGCCTGGGGCACACGCGGATGCTGGCCCAGGTGACCGTCATGGAGCCGTCGGAATTCGATGCCTGGGTCGCCCAGAAGCGCCTGGAGTCCGGAGAGTAGTGGTGGCGGGAAGCGGGACGCGGATGGCGCGATGGCGGCGGCCCGGCCTGGCCAGGGGCATCCTCGGCGGGCTCGTGGGCCTCGTCATCGGCGCGCTGCCCCTCATCGTGGTAGCGCAGCTGGGTACGGAGATCACGCCGGGCGGATTCCTGGCCCTCGGGTACGTCGGCTTCCTGCTCGGCTGGTTGGCAGGACTCGGCGCGTTTGGCGCCTGGGCCGGCTGGGCGCTCGGCCGGCCGTCGAACCCGGCCGACCAGGCAGCAGCCCACGGCCGCGGCGGCGACTGGACGCGCTACTTCCGTTTCACCACGGATCACAAGGTCATCGGGATCCAGTACCTGCTGGCGTTCCTCGCCCTGTTCCTGATCGCGGGTCTCCTGGCGATGGTGATCCGGCTCGAGCTGGCCCAGTCGGGCCAGATCTTCGGCACCGATACCTACAACACGATCATGAGCACCCACGGCACCCTCATGATCTTCGTCGCCCTCAACACCATCGTCGGTGGGCTCGGCAACTACTTCGTCCCGCTGATGATCGGCGCCCGGGACATGGCCTTCCCCCGGTTGAATGCCCTCAGCTTCTGGTTGGTCCCGCCGGCCCTGCTCCTGATCCTCCTGAACCCGGTATTCGGCGGGTTCGACACGGGCTGGACGGGCTACCCGCCGCTGAGTCGGCAGGCCGAACTCGGCGAACAGGCGTTCCTCCTCACGTTCATCACGATCGGCATCTCGTCGATCGTGAGCGCGGTCAACTTCCTGGTCACGGTCGCCCGGTTGCGAACGACCGGGATGTCGATGATGCGCCTGCCGATCTTCGTCTGGTCACTGCTGGTGACGACCGCAATCGTCCTCGTGGCCACGTCGGTGGTGGCGAGCGCGCTCACGATGTCGCTCTTCGATCGCCTCCTGGGCACGGACTTCTTCCGGCCGGCCTCGGGAGGCGATCCGATCCTCTACCAGCACCTCTTCTGGTTCTACTCGCATCCGGCCGTCTACGTCATGGCGGTGCCGGCCTTCGGTGCCGTGCTCGAGGTCGTGCCGGTCTTTGCCCGCAAGCCGCTGTTCGCCTACCGCCTCGCGGTCCTGTCGTTCGTGGCGATCGGCGTCCTCAGCTTCATGGTCTGGGCGCACCACATGTTCGTGAGCGGCATGGCCGAGTTCTTCCACATCCCGATCATGATCTCGACTGAGTTGATCTCGGTTCCCACGGGAATCGTCTTCTTCTCGGCGCTCGGCACGATCTGGCTGGGACGACTCCGTTTCGCCACCCCGATGCTCTGGGTGTTCGGGTTCATCTGGTGCTTCCTGATCGGCGGCATCACGGGGGTCTACCTGGCAGATGTGCCGACTGACCTGGTCCTCACCGACACGTACTTCGTCGTCGCCCACTTCCACTACACGATCGTGGGCGGCATGATCTTCGGATTGTTTGCGGGACTGACCTACTGGTTCCCGAAGTTCACCGGGCGCCTCATGAGCGAGCGGCTCGGGAAGCTCCACTTCTGGTGGTTCACGCTCGCCTTCAATGCCTCGTTCCTGCCGATGTTCTGGCTCGGGATCCAGGGGATGCGTCGCCGGGTCGCGGACTATCCGGCCGAGCTCGGCGAGCTCAACCTGCTGGCCAGCGTGGCCGCCTGGATGATCGGCCTCTCCATGCTCGTCTTCGTCTACAACTTCATCCGATCATGGGCACGTGGACCGCTGGCCGGTGCCAATCCATGGCGGGCCAGGACGCTGGAGTGGCAGGTCAGCTCGCCGCCGCCGGTCGACAACTTCGAGCACCCGCCCGTGGTGTCCAGCGGGCCCTACGAATACGGGGTTTCCGTGGGGCGGGCGGGATGACGGTCATGGAGCACGCGGCTCACGGTCCCGACCTTGACCCGCTGGAGGAACGGCGGCGCCTGGTCCTGGGATTGCGGCTGTTCATCCTGTCCGAGATCATGCTCTTCGGAGCGTTCTTCACGGCCTACTTCGTGCTGCGTGCTCAGGCTCCCGCCTGGCCGCCATCGCCCGAGTTCGAGCGCCCCGGCCTCGCCCTCGTGGGCCTCAACACCCTGCTCCTGTTGTCGAGCAGCGTGACGATGCAATGGGCCATGACCCGCATCGGTCGAGACGATCGGGCCGGTTTCCGGCGAGGGCTCCTGGTCACGCTGATCCTCGGCGCCGTGTTCCTCGGAATCCAGATCTTCGAGTTCGCCAGCAATGGCTTCGGGATCTCCGACGGCGTCTTTGGCAGCACGTTCTATGCGCTGACCGGGCTCCACGGCGCCCACGTGCTGACGGGACTCCTGTTGATGGGCGTCGTCGCGAATCGGGCGCGCCTCGGACTGGTCAGCCGGGAGCACCACACGGCCGCCGAGCTGGTCGGCATCTACTGGCACTTCGTCGACGTTGTCTGGGTGACGCTCTTCGTTACGGTCTACGTCCTGTAGGTCCGCGGCGCATCGCTCCACCGGGCCCCGGCACCGCCCACCGCGCTCCCGCACCACCCACTCGGGGCCGCGCCGTCCTACGATGCGTCCATGACCGATCCCGCCCGCACCGTGCTTCCGGGCCCGCGGCCTGTCCGCGCCCCTCGGGGCACGGAGATCTCCTGCCGCGGCTGGCAGCAGGAGGCGGTACTCCGGATGCTCATGAACAACCTGGACCCCGAGGTCGCCGAGGACCCGGATCACCTCGTGGTGTATGGCGGCACGGGGCGCGCGGCGCGTTCATGGGCCGCGTTCGATGCCATCGTCCGCGAACTCCGTCAACTCGCCGACGACGAGACGCTCCTCGTCCAGAGCGGCAAGCCGGTCGGCGTGCTGCGGACGAACGAGTGGGCACCGCGCGTCCTCATCGCGAACTCCAACCTCGTCGGGAAATGGGCAACCTGGGACGTCTTCCGGGACCTCGAGCGGCAGGGCCTGATGATGTACGGCCAGATGACCGCGGGGTCCTGGATCTACATCGGCACCCAGGGCATCCTCCAGGGCACGTACGAGACGTTCGCCGAGCTCGCGCGCCAGCACTTCGGCGGGACGCTCCGGGGCCGGGTGACGCTCACCGCCGGGCTGGGCGGGATGGGCGGAGCGCAGCCGCTGTCGGTGACGATGAACGAGGGCGTCTGCCTGGCGATCGAGGTTGACGAGCATCGCGCACGGCGTCGCTTGGCGATCGGTTACGTCGATGCCCTGACCCATGATCCGGCCGAGGCGCTCGCAACGGCCCGAGCGTGGGCGGCGGCCGGCGAGGCGAAGTCCATCGCGCTCGTGGGGAACGCCGCCGAGATCGAGCCGGCGTGGGCCAAGGCAGGCGAGCGCTTCGACGTCGTCACGGATCAGACCTCCGCCCACGACGCCCTCGCCGGCTACGTGCCGGCGGAGATCTCCCTCGAGGACGCGCTGATGCTCCGCGAGGCCCAGCCGGCCGAGTACGTGAAGCGTTCGATGCGGGCCATGGCGGACCACGTCCGCGCGATGCTCGCGTTCCAGGAGGCGGGCGCCGTCGTCTTCGACTACGGCAACAACCTCCGCGCGCAGGCCCAGGAGGCCGGCGTCGAGAACGCCTTCGACTACCCGGGCTTCGTGCCCGCGTTCATTCGACCGCAGTTCTGCGAGGGCCGCGGCCCGTTCCGCTGGGCGGCGCTCTCCGGCGATCCCGCGGACATCCTCCGCACCGACCGCGCGATCCTCGAGCTGTTCCCGGACGACGCGGGGCTTCGTCGCTGGATCGAGATGGCCGAGGAGCGCGTCCCGTTCCAGGGTCTGCCGGCCCGGATCTGCTGGCTCGGCTACGGAGAACGGGCGAAGGCCGGACTCGCCTTCAACGAGCTCGTCCGAACCGGCGAAGTCTCCGCCCCGATCGTCATCGGGCGGGACCATCTCGACTCCGGGTCCGTCGCTTCACCGAACCGCGAGACCGAGGCGATGCTCGACGGGTCCGACGCCGTCGCGGACTGGCCGCTCCTCAACGCGCTCGTCAACACCGCTGCCGGCGCGACCTGGGTCAGCATCCACCACGGCGGGGGCACCGGCATCGGGTACTCGCAGCACGCGGGCATGGTGGTCGTCGCGGACGGCACGGACCTGGCGGCCCGCAAGCTGGAGCGGGTGCTCACCACGGATCCGGCGATGGGCGTCCTGCGCCACGTGGACGCGGGCTACGAGCGCGCGATCGAGGTCGCCCGCGAGCGCGGTGTCCACGTCCCGATGCTGGACGTCTAGGGGCGGGCGGATCGGCGGGATGACGGGTGACCCGGCAACTCCCGCGGCCGCGCCCCCGCGCCCCCCCGCCCCCGCTTGAGGTGGATTCCGGGCGAATCTTTGCGCTGGACGCAAGAATCTGCCCTGGCGTTGCACTACTCGCAAACACTTCCGGATTCCGGCGTCGCTCGCGTGTTTCCTTTGCGTGGGACGCAACGAAGACGCGATCCCCGGCCACTCAGGGCTGCACCGGCCACGATTCCATGGATTCCGTTACGTCAGGCGCAAAGAACCGACGACATCGGCCGACCCGGACTCCCCCGGGCGCGCAGTTGTTTGCGTCACACGCAACGCGAAATCCGAGCGGAGCCCGGCGGGTTACGCCCCTGGGTTACGCCCCTGGGTTACGCCCTCACGCGTCCTCCGCCTCGGCAGCCGCCGGCCCGCCCGCAGACCCGTCAGCCGCCGGCTTCGGCATGACCACGATCTCACGGACCGACGAGAGCGTGACCGGGATGAACGCGAAGAGTCCGCCGATCGCGCCGACCCAGATCGTGTTGTGGAGCCCGATGATCCCGCCGAGGATCCCACCCATGATTGCTCCGACCGGGATCGTGCCCCACACGATGAACCGCATCGTCGCGTTCATCTTCCCCTGCATCCGAGGCGGGGTGATCGCCTGCCGAAGGCTCACCTGGTTGATGTTCCAGGCGACGCCACAGAACCCGCCCAGGAACCCGGAGGCGGCGACGGCCGCGAACATCAGCGAGTCCGGAGCGAGCGCGATTGGCAGGCCGGACAGGCTGAACCCCATGGAGGTGAGGACGAGCATCCGCCCAACGCCGAGCCGCTTCGTCAGCCGGCTCGTGACAAGTGCCGCGATCAGGACGCCGATTGATCCGATCGAGAAGGCGAAGCCCAGCAGTTCCGCGGTGAAGGCCCGCTCCCGGACCAGGAACAGGATGAGGATGGATCCCATCACGTTTCCGAAGAAGTTCGATGTTCCCGTTGTTGCGGCGATCGAGCGGAGCCATCGATGGCCGACGACGTAACGGAGGCCGATCGCGATCTCCTTCCGCATCGAGGGCTTCGGGCCGGTCGCCTCGTCGTGGGGTTCAATCGGCGGCTCCGGGCGCCGGATCCAGAAGACGAACGCGGCCGAGACGAGGAAGCTGACGGCATCGAGGAGGATCGCGAACGGAGCCCTCAGCAGCCCGATCAGGATGCCCGCGAGGCTCGGCCCAGCGATCTGCGAGGCAGATCGCGTGATCTCGAGCTTCGAGTTTCCCTCGACGAGCTGATCACGTTCCACGATCGAGGGCAGGTAGCTCTGGTACGCGACGTCGAAGAAGACGGTCAGGCAGCCGTTGATGAACCCGACGATGTACAGCTGCCAGATCGTCAGCCCGTCAAGGGCAAAGGCGATGGGAATCGAGAGCAGGCTGATCGCGCGGCCCAGGTCCCCGATGATGAGGATCGGCCGGCGCCGCAGGCGGTCCACCCACACGCCGGCGGGCAGGCTCAGGAGGATGAACGGCAGGAATTCGATCGTCGCGAGCAGGCCGAATTCGAACGGCGAGACGTTGAGGATCGTGGCGGCCACGATCGGCAGGGCGAGCAGGGTGATCTGCGTCCCGAACACGCTGATCGTCTCGGCGGTCCACAGCTTGAGGAAGTCCGGGTGACGCAGCAGGCTGCGAGGGCCGACAGGCGGGGTCACGGGCGCGGTCATGGGTCGGTAGTCTAGCGGCGTGCCCCTCGTCGAATCCGTCCCGAACTACTCCGAAGGCCGACGGCCGGAGGTCGTCGATGCGCTCGCCGATGCCGTCGCGGGGACGCCGGGCGTTCATCTTCTCGACCGGACGAGCGATGCGTCGCATAACCGCTCCGTCCTGACGATGGCCGGCGAGGCTGATGCCGTCATGCGCGCTCTGGAGGCGACCATCGAGGTCGCCATCCGCGACATCGACATGGAGCACCACGCGGGCGAGCACCTGCGGATCGGCGCGGTTGACGTCATCCCGTTCGTCCCGCTCGGGGACACCACGATGGATGACGTGATCGGTCTGGCCCGATCCTTTGGGCAGCGAGTCGCCGAGCGCTTCGAGATCCCGGTCTACCTGTACGCACGCGCGGCCCAGCGTCCAGATCGCGTGCGACTTGCCGATGTGCGGCGCGGCGGGTACGAGGGCCTGCGAGACGAGATCGGGCAGAACGGACGGGACCCGGACTTCGGGCCGGCACGGACCCATCCGCGGGCCGGGGCCGTGGCCGTGGGCGCGCGGCCGTTCCTCATCGCCTGGAACATCAACCTCGAATCGGCGGACGTGGATCTTGCGAAGCGGATCGCGCGGCGGGTCCGCGAGTCGGGTGGCGGGCTGCCCGCGGTCCAGGCGAACGGCTTCATGATCGAGGAACTGGGCTGCGCCCAGGTTTCGATGAACCTCCTCGACTTCACCACCACGCCGATGTGGCGGGTCTGGGAGGAGGTTCGCGCGGTCGCGGCCGAGGATCGCGTCACGCTCCGGGAATCGGAGTTGATCGGCCTGGCGCCGCTGGCCGCGTTCCTGGATGTCGCCGCGCACGCGGGCTCCGACCCGCACGAGCCCGTGGAACAACGGTTCGCGGCCGCGGCAGGGTTCCTCCACCTTCGGGACGCCGATCCGGCGATGGCCCTGGAGCTGCGGCTCGCCGCGGCGCGAGGAGCAGCGAGTTGAACGCGACGTCGAACGCCGTGGGGACCGCCACGTCGACCGCCGGACGGCGGCGCGCGTGACCGGGTTCCGCGTGATCCAGGGTGGTCGGGCGGCCGAGGGCCTGCCGGGGCTCCTCGTGGAGGGTGCGGCCGAGGTCGTGACACTGGCCGGTGGACTTCGGCGCGGGCCCGGGCAGGACGAGCCGGCGCTTCTCGCGGCCCCGGGTGACCTGGACGCGGACGATGCACCGGTCGTGGCGTGCTGGGAGGGCCGGATCCTCGCCGTCGGGCCGCGCGCGGACATGCTCCGCACCCTCGAGGGCGGTGGCTACCCCATGGCCCGGTTCGCGCGCCTGGACGCCGCCGGCGGCACAGTCACCCCGGGCCTCGTGGACCCGCACACGCACCTGCTGTTCGCCGGCTCCCGGGAGGACGAGCTGGTCCTCCGCCAGCGCGGCGCCGACTACATGGAGATCCTGGCGGCGGGCGGCGGGATCCTGTCCACGGTCGCGGCCACCCGGGCCGCCAGCAGCGAGGCACTCGAGGAGCACGGACGCCGCTGGCTCGGCGAGATGCTCAACCACGGCACCACGACGGTCGAGGCGAAGTCCGGCTACGGCCTGGACCTGGCGACGGAGCTCCGGCTGCTGGACATCGCGTTCCGGCTGGGCGCCGCCGGACCCGTGGATGTCCTCCCGACGTGGCTGGGTGCGCATGCCGTGCCCGCGGAATATCGGGCGCGGCCGGACGGCACGGAAGCATACGTCCGGCATTGCATCGAGGAGCAGCTCCCCGGCGTCGCGGCCCAGGGCCGGGCCCGTTTCGCGGATGTGTTCTGCGAGCGCGGCGTCTTCTCGCCCGATCAATCGCGCCGCATCCTCGAGGCGGCCGGGCGCTACGGGATGCTCCCCCGCCTGCACGCCGACGAGATCGCGCCGAGTGGCGGCGCCGAGCTGGCGGCGGAGATCGGGGCATTGTCCGCGGACCATCTCGCCGCGCCGTCGACCAAGGGGATCGACGCGCTCGCCCGCGCCGCGTCGAGCGACCAGCCGGTTGTGGCGACGCTCCTCCCCGCGACGACCTGGTTCCTCATGCACGACGACTACGCACCGGCGCGAACACTCATCGAGCGCGGCGTCCCGGTCGCCCTCGCGACCGACTTCAACCCCGGTACCTCGCCGACACCGAGCCTGCTTCACGTCCTGACGGTCGCGTGCCTCGAGCTGAAGATGACCCCGTCGGAGGCGCTCGCGGCCGTGACGATCAACGCCGCGCATGCGCTGGGCCAGGGCGATGAGATCGGTTCGATCGAGGCCGGCAAGGCTGCCGACCTCGTGATCTGGCGCGTTCCCACGCATCGCCAGCTGCCCTACTGGCCGGCCGCAGATCTTGTCCGGACCGTCGTGAAGCGCGGACGCGTCGTGGTGGATCGAACGCCCGCCTGACCGGCGGGACCTCGGTCCGCAGATGCCCGGAGCACAGGGCGTGCCTTCCGGTTGACACGTCGTCGGCGAGCATTAGTATAGCGACGCGATACTATAGCCGTCGTATACTATCGAGGACCAATAGCATGAGACAGTTCGTGGGCCGAGCGGGGCTGATCGCCAGGATCACGGCCGAGTGGGAAGCCGTTCGGGCAGATGGCGAAGGCCGGTTGATCACGGTCCGTGGACGGCGGCGCGTCGGCAAGACGTGGCTCGTCGAGGAGTTCATCGAGAGAGCGACTCCTCCGCACCTCTTCTTCGCTGCGAGCGCGCAGACGGAAGAGCGCGAACTGGGCCTGTTCGCCCGCGAACTCGCATCCTCAAGCCTGCCGTCCCACCGACTGGGCGAGGGAGCCGAGTTCTCGACCTGGCAGGCAGCCCTGGTGACGGCCGCGAGCGAGACCGACCAGGTCCGACCGAGCGTCATCGTCCTCGACGAGTTCCCCTACCTCCTCGGGGAGACCGAGCAGTCGCGCAAGGCAGCCCTCGGTGCCGTGCAGACGGCGTGGGACCGGACGCTGAGCAAGCATCCCGTGCTCCTGATCCTCGTTGGCTCGGACCTCGCCATGATGGAGCAGATCACCTCGCACGGCCGCCCTCTCTACCAGCGGACCAGCCGCGAGATCTTCGTGCCGCCGCTCGACCCGGCGGCGGCGGCGGCGCTCTCAGGTCTCTCCGGTGGGGACGCTCTCGACAGCTACCTCGTCACGGGCGGGTTCCCGAAGGTCGTGCGAGCGAAGATGGGCCGCTCCCTCAGGGACTTCCTTGAGGACCAGCTCGCCGACGACGGGTCGCCGCTGATCGCCACGGGGCGGCAGGTGCTCGACGGCGAGTTCGCGCCGAACACGCAGGCGCGCGCCATCCTCTCGGTCATCGGGGAGGGTTTCCGCCGGCGGACCGACATCGCGAGCGAGATCGGCGTAGAGGCACACAATCTCCAGGGCCCGCTCAACACCCTCGTGGGCAAGAAGCGCGTCGTCGAGAGTCGCCGGCCCCTCTCAACGGGGGCGTCGCGCGACGCGCGGTACGAGATCGTGGACCCGTACCTGCGCTTCTTCATGCGCTTCGTCGATCGCTACCGGGGCGAGATCGAGCGGGGCCGGGGCCGTGTCGTCGCCAAGGCCATCCTCGCCGACTGGCCGACATACCGAGGCAAGGCGATCGAGGCGCTGATCCGCGAGGCGGTCGACGAGATCCTGCCCGACTCGCGCTTCGGCTCCGCCGTGGCGGTTGGCGGCTTCTGGACGACGGACCACCAGATTGAGATCGACCTCGTTGGCGCTGATCGCCGCGAGCCGCCGGCCAAGCGGATCGATTTCATTGGGTCGATCAAGTGGCGGGAAAACAAGCCGCTCGGCTTCGCCGACCTCAATGGGCTCACCCAGAAGGGCGCGTCGATCCGGGGCGTGGGGTCGGCGACGAAGACAGTGGGCGTAACGCGCTCCGGCGTGGACGCGCGCGCCGCGGCCGCCTTCGACGTCATCCTTGAGCCCGACGAAATCCTCGCCGCCTGGACCCAGCGCTGACGTCCGCATCACGGCGGCCGACGCCCAATCCGCGCACGGCGTTCTGCGCGCCCCGAGTTCGCGGCCCGAATTCGCGGCTGATCTAGACCTTGCCGCGCGACTCCAGGATGACCGCGGTGACCTCCTGCGGGAGCGTCGAGATCGTGACCGACAGCTTCGGCTGCGGGGCGGGCGTGCCGCCCATCTCGTGGAAGAACCTCGAGATCGCTTCGGCGCAGTCGGCCTCGTCCGGGCAGACCGGCATGGCCACGACGAGCTTGGGATCCAGCTGGGCCACGAGTTCGGCCGCCTTTGTCGCGGACAGCGCCCCACCGATCGGCACGCACACGATGTCAACGCTGCCGATGTCGCCGACCTTCTCTTCGGACAGGAGATGGCCGATATCACCGAGGTGGATGGTGTGGAGACCGTCCAGTTCCACGACGAACGCCGTCTGGCGTCCGCGCTCGGCGCCCCGCTGGTCGTCCCGGTAGGTTCGAACACCGGTGAGGAGGACGTCCTTGATCTCGTATTCGCCGGGACCGTCGAGGACGAACGCCTCTTCGAGGCTGCTGGGGATGACGGTGCCGCCGTCACGCGAGCGCCGACCCTTCGCCTTCGGCAGCGGCTCGTCATCCGGGTGGCTGTAGGTGACGATGTCCCCGGTGACGCCTCGGCCCGTCGGGCCAACGACCACGGGATAGGGGTCGGTGACGACGACCGCATCGCGGCCGCGCAGGCGGATGCATGTCCGCCCGTACCAGGTGATCTCCATCGCGATCGATTCTGACATACGGCGCTTCACGCCGCGTCAACTGGCAGCGCACCGGCGGCCGACGAGCCGTGCCATCGCCCGCCTGTACCGCCACCGAGCCGGCCGCCGACGAGCCGGCCCCGACCAGCGCGCATGGCACGGGCAGTCCAGCGTTGCGCCGCGTGGCGCTCGCGTTGCGCTGAGCAGACCAGATCGCGCGAATCGGCGGTGCCCGCTGCCCGGTGTGGCCGGTGGTCAGCGGCGTCTCGGTCGTCGGCCCGCTGCTCGGTGACCTTCCGGTCCCGCGCCGGGGCCGGGCGACCCCCGGACCGGCCCCGGACGTCGCGGATCGAACGGCGACCAGCCGGCGAAGCCCCGGGCGGGTCACACCGCGCCATCGACCGGCGAGCCCCGCAGATCGTCCCCGGGGTCAGGCTCCGCGGCCCCTGGCCGGGGTCGCCGATTCGTGGGCTTGGTTCCGCTGGGGAGAACGGGTCGCGGAGCCGGGAGCCCGACGCCCGGGGTGGAAGCACGGGGCGCGACGCGCGGGGCCGAAGAGGGCGACGTGCGGGGTGGAGGCCCGGGGCGGGCGCTCCGTCGCACCCGGCCGCCCCCGAATTCCTCACGATCCCCCGGGAAAAGGAAAGACCGGAGACGCCTGCCCAATTGGCGCCCCCGGTCGGAGGGAGGGAGGATGGAACCTCGAGGGTTCGGTCCGAGGAGAACGGTAAGCGGCGCGGGTTCAGGTACGAGCGAGCAGTCGATTAAGAAAGGGACATCCAGCCGGATCCTGGGCCGCGGTAGCATCGCCCTCCATGACGGCCCGACTGGACCATCTGCGCCACCCCGGCGTGCCGACGCGTTCGCTGCTGCGTGCGGTGCGGACACCCGCAAGGCGCACGGCATTCGCACTCTTCATGGCCGCCTCATTGATTGTCGCGGCCTGCTCGCCGACGACCCCGAGCCAGGGTCCGAGCCCGGGCGCGAGCCCGGGCGCGAGCTTCACCGCATCCGCACCGCCCGACGACGCGGCGATCTACCGCCAGATTGCCGCCCAGGTCTCCGCGATCCGCGGCCTCGACAGCCCGACCCGGGTCGAGCCCACCGTCATCGATCGGGAAACCCTCATGACGAACCTGCGGGAGGAGTTCGACAAGGAGAATCCCCCCGAGCAAGTCGCCGCCACGGAGCGGGTCTACAAGGCGCTGGGCCTGCTGGAGCCGAACGATTCGCTGCGCGATCTCTACCTCGAGCTCCAGGGCAGCCAGGTCATCGGCTACTACGACACGACGAAGAAGGAGCTGTTCATCGTCAGCCATGACGGCGGCCTCGGGCCGACCGAGCGCCTGACGTATGCCCACGAGTTCGTCCACGAGCTCCAGGACCTCCACTTCGACCTGAACAGCCTGGGGCTGGACAAGCTGGCGGGGGACTCGGACCGGGCGTTGGCGATCCTCTCGCTCGTCGAAGGCGACGCCGTGAGTGCCCAGACGGCCTGGATGATCGCCAACCTGACCGCCGAGGAACTCGGCCGGGTGGCGGCCGAGGCGTCCGACCCGGCGCTCCTCGAGATCCTCACGCGGATGCCGCCGATCCTGCTCGAAACCTCCCTCTTCCCGTACCAGGCCGGCGCGACGTTCGTGGCCGACCTCCGGGCGACGGGTGGGATGGCCGCCGTTGATGCGGCCTTCCGGCGGCTGCCCGCGTCCACGGAGCAGATCATTCATCCGGACGCGTACCTGAGCGGCGAGATGCCCATCCCCGTGTCTGTCCCGGCGAGCCTCCCCGGGCGAATTGCGGCCGGTTCGTCGATCGTCGCCCAGAACACGCTCGGCGAGCTCGAGACCCGAGTCTGGCTACGTCAGGGTGGCGTGGCCGGGGATGTCGCGCGGGTCGCGAGCGAGGGTTGGGGCGGCGACCGGCTCGCGCTCATCGACGGACCCGACAGCACGTCGACGCTGGTGTGGATCACGGCCTGGGACACGGTCCCCGACGCCGGGGAATTCGCAGTGGCAGCCCGGAGCGCGATTGCGAGCCTAGGGCTGGACGCGGTCGTCGCGGCCTCGGGGACGCGGGTCATCCTGGGGATCCGGTCGGGCCCCGGCGGGACGGCCCTCGATCTCCAGGCAATCGTGGACGAGCTCGCCCGCGGCTGAACGTTCTGCGCCGGCGTTCGATTCGGGGCCGCGCATGCTCTGCCTCTGTCAGACGCGCGTTTTCAATGACTGAGCACGACCCGATGTCCCGTCGAGCAGGAATCCGCACGCGGGGCGCATGGGTCGTGCTCGTTCGTTCGGATCATGCTCCTGGGAGTTTCGCGGCTGCCCCGTCCGTGCTACATCACGTCCGGCGCCGAGATCCCGAGAAGGCCCAGCGCGCTCGACAGCGTGATCCGCGTCGCGTCCACGAGCGCGAGACGCCCGGCGGAGCGCTCCGGATCGGCGATGTCGACGACCTTCGCATCCCGGTAGAAGGCATGGAACGCGGTCGCCAGCTCCGTGGCGTAGGTCGTGATGCCCTGCGTTTCCTGGCCCGCGGCCGCGTCCTCGACGACTTCCGGGTACCGGACCACGATCCGGGCGAGGGTGCCCTCCGGGCCACCGGCGAGCGTGCCGGTGAGGTCGGTGGCGGCCGCCAGGCCGGCCTCGGACGCCTTGCGCAGGATCGACGCGATCCGGGCGTGGGCGTACTGGACGTAGTAGACCGGGTTCTCGTTCGACTGCTTCTTCGCAAGCTCGATGTCGAAGTCGATGTTCACGTTCGCGCCCCGACTGGCGAAGAACCAGCGAGCGGCGTCCGGGCCGATCTCGGCCAGGAGCTCGTCGAGCGAGATGAACGTGCCGGCGCGCTTGGACATCGAGACCTCGACCCCGTCCCGCACGAACCGGACCCAGCCGGTCAGGATCATCTCCACGGCCGCCCTGTCGAAGCCCATCGCCTCGGCGGCATTCCGGACGCGGGCGACGGTCCCATGGTGGTCCGCGCCCCAGATGTAGATCAGGTGGTCGAAGCCGCGGCTGAGTTTCTCGGCCACGTAGCCGATATCCGAGGCGAAGTACGTCGGCTCGCCGTTGGATCGGATGACGACGCGGTCCTTGTCGTCTCCGTAGCTCGTGGAGCGGAACCACAGGGCGCCGTCCTGTTCGTACAGGTGCCCCGCGGCGCGCAGCCGCTCGATCGCCCGCTCCACCCAGCCCTCCGTGTGGAGGCTGCCCTCGGTCTTCCAGACATCGAAGTGGACGCCCAGCGTCGCGAGTGACGCCTCGATGCCGGCCCGGATCTGCTCCGAGGCCCACCGCCCGGCGGCGGCCGCCGGTTCCTCGCCCCGCGCGACGGCGTCACGCGGCAGCTCATCGGGGAGTGCCCGCGCGAGGTCCGCGACGTAGTCCCCGTGGTAGCCATCCTCGGGGATCGGTGTCCCCTCGCGGACGGCGATGACCGACGCCCCGAGGTGATCGACCTGTGCCCCCGAATCGTTGAAGTAGTACTCGCGTGTCACGCGCTGGCCGCCGGCTTCGAGGACGCGACAGAGGAGGTCGCCGACGAACGCGCCGCGCGCGTTCCCGATGGTCAACGGGCCGGTGGGGTTCGCGGATACGAATTCCACGTTGACGGCACGGCCCGATCCGGCCGGGGACCTGCCCCAGTCGGCCGGCGCTTCGAGCGCGCCGGCGAGGATCCGCTCGAGGGCCTCATCCGCGACGTGCAGGTTGATGAAGCCCGGGCCGGCGACGGTGGCCGACGCGATCGGGCTGCGACGTGGCCCGTCCGCCTCGACGCCCGTGTCAGCGTGAGCGCCCGCGACGAGCGCCTCGGCGATTACGGCCGCGATGGCGGCTGGCGCCATTCGGAGCGGTCGAGCCAGACGGAGAGCCAGGTTCGTGGCGAGGTCCCCGTGCTCGGTGTTGGCCGGCCGTTCCACCTCGACGATCACGTCCACGGCATCGGGCCCGGCCGGCAGCGTTCCCGCGCGCGCGGCATTAGCCCACGCGGTCACGATAGCCGCGCGCGCGGCGTCTCGCAAGGTGGAACGGGCATGCATCGAGTCGGCGGCCTTCGACCGGGCTTTGGACGGGGATCCCACGGGCATTGGGCTCCGAGCTGGATGTGGAGGCGTCATCGTACCCGGACTCGTCCCCGTCCCGAGGCCCTGGGACCCCACTACGAACCTGCACCTGATTTGCGGGCGTGTCCGATCGCCGCCAGGGCAAGGCCGCTTCCCGGGACCATGGTCCCGGGACTTCCGGTGCGCAGGCGCACCAGAAGATTGGGCGGTCTGGTGCGGTTAGGGTGCGCGCAGAAATAACGTAGGCGAGGTGGTCACGCGCCTGAGGTGCGTGGTCGCAGGGTGTAGTTCCAGTCGCCGTGGAACTGGTCCGGCTCGATCTGCGGGCGGA